>Ga0208980_10000502_pt1 | contig 22078 bp, 14 predicted proteins | sample WetSurMetagenome_3_FD_187993 | JGI IMG/M metagenome (GOLD analysis project Ga0208980, IMG submission 187993) | Wetland microbial communities from Twitchell Island in the Sacramento Delta, sample from surface sediment Aug2011 Site A1 Bulk (version 2) | ecosystem: Environmental > Aquatic > Marine... | reverse complement strand
GACGTCACGCAAAAACTGTACAAAAATAGTATTAAAGTTGTATTTTTTTAAACAAAAATGGCTGCTTGTAGTGTTCCTTGTGATGGTCCCGATTATTTCATTGTTCTCTCAGGAGAGCAGATCAGCTTCCGATACTAACCTGTTCAGGCAGGACACTCTTGTAACCGACACCCTTTCCGGGAACTTAAAAAAGATTTCTCCTGATGCCATTGACAGGCAGATCACATACAAGTCACGCGGACTTAAGAAAAATGATCTTATACATAAAAGGGTTACTCTGCTTGATGAAGCTGAGGTTACATATGGAGATATCGGGATAAAAGCAGATTCAATTGTATTTGATATGATGGCAAATACTGTTTTTGCTGCCGGGAGGACCGATACGACTGGCAAAGTAATTGGTTCACCGGTTTTTACTCAGGGAACCCAGAAAATAGAGTCTGATTCCCTGGTGTATAATTTTGTAAGCCGGAAAGCAATTGCATATAGAATTGTCACACAACAGGATGAAGGTGTACTGCACAGCCAGTTGACTAAAATGCTTGAAGACGGAACCTCAAATATCTCAAAAAGTACCTACTCTACATGCGACGCTGAACATCCGCATTTTTACATAAGCCTTCCCAAAGCAAAAATCTACCCGGGAAAAAAGATTGTTTCCGGTCCGGGGATCCTTGTGCTGGAGGGAATCCCCCTGCCTGCTGTAATCCCTTTTGGGTTTTTCCCCATTCAGACTAAAAAAGCTACATCCGGTATTATTATGCCCAGAATAGGAAATGAGCAGGAGCGGGGATATAACCTTTCCGATGGTGGATATTATTTTGCAATCAATGATTATTTAGATCTTACCCTGAAGGGAAGTATTTATACAAACGGAACATGGATGGTTACCACGCAGTCTAATTATGCCATGAAGTACAAATTCGGCGGGAATTTCTTGTTCAGTTATGCAAATAATATTACAGGACACAAAGGACTGGAAGACTACAGCAAGTCGACTAATTATAAACTTGGCTGGACCTATAGTCAGAGTCCTAAAGCACATCCCGGATCGGTCTTTTCAGCAAACGTAAATATGAGTTCAAGCGGTTATGACAAAACTAATAGCTATGATGTTGCTGAACATGTAACCACACAGAGGCAATCGAGTGTCAGTTATTCAAAAACATGGGAAGGAACCCCTTTTAACCTTTCGGCAAGCATGAACCACAGCCAGAATGTTGCTAATAAAACGGTCGACGTGAATCTGCCCAAAATCAGCTTTAATATGGGCAGAATTTATCCTCTTTATGGAAAGAACAGCTCCGGGACCAAGAAATGGTATCAGGAGCTGCAATTTCAGTATTCAGCGTCTCTCGACAACCGCATCAGCACGTACGACAGTCTTTTATTTACAAAAGATGTATGGGAAGATATGATGAATGGTTTTAAGCATGAGGCTCCGTTAAGCATCCAGTTCCGGCCATTCAGGAATTTTTCCATTTCGCCTCAGGTAAGTTACAGCGGTGTGCTTTATACACAGAAGTATGAAAAGAGATGGGATCCGAATTATTTCGATCCGGACCGGAATGAGATTGTCCCGAGTGTCGTTACAGATACAATTAGGGGAACATTTTACGGACAGGCAATTAATCCTTCGATCGGCGCCAGTTTCAACCCTCAGATCTTCGGAACATTTACTTTTAAACCAGAATCAAGAATTCAGGCTATCAGGCATGTAATAAAGCCATCGGTAAGTTTTAACTATGTCCCTTCCTTCGATGCTCTCAGCAGTGATATGTACAGGACGGTGCAATCAGATACCCTTGGCAATACAAAAGAATATTCGATTTTTGAAGGTAATATATACGGAACTCCTGCTGCACCAAGCCGGAGTGGCTCTGTCTCCTTTAATCTTACAAATATCCTTGAAGCCAAGGTCTTTGAAAAGAACGACACCTCGAGTAAGCCAAAAAAAATCAAGCTCATTGATAATTTTAACATCTCAACATCCTACAATATATTTGCTGATTCAATGAACTGGAGTCCTGTCAGTATGGGTTTAAGGACCACTCTTTTTAATAATTTGGGAGTCTCTGCAAATAGTATTTTTTCGCTTTACGGCCTTTCTGAAACCGGGGCTCCGGTAGCGGTTTCGTCTTTAGCCCAGAACGGTAAGCTGATGAGGCTGACTAATTTTTCAGTAAGTCTTGATTTCGATCTCGTGCAGCTGATCAACGGCGACAAGAATAAGAAGAGCAGCAGCCAGGTTCAGCAGGGCAGCGGGCAGATGAATGCTCCTCAGCGGCTGGCTGATGGGACAATGGCGCCAGTGAATGCTAACCAGGAGGAAGGGTTGTTCGATGAATATGGTTATTATATTTTTGATGTACCTTGGACAATGAGAGTGAGTTATAATTTTAACTATTCAAAACCATATCAGGAATCGGTTATAAGTCAGACTCTTTCTGTAAATGGCAATGTGAACCTGACAAAGAAAATGGGTATTACCTATACCAGCGGTTATGACTTTACTCAAAGGGAAATTACGATGACCCAGATAGGAATAACACGTGACCTTCATTGCTGGACAATGAGCTTTAACTGGATACCTAACGGTACAATGAAGATGTGGAATTTTACAATAAGGGTCAAGGCCGCAATGCTTTCAGACCTGAAATATCAGCGACGCAAAGATTTTCATGACAGTTATTAAAAAGGAAATAATAAAAAAGCCGGATGGTTTATTATCCGGCTCGTTTAATCTGATAAATTATTATTCTGCAACAATCTCAAATTCTACATCAACCTTCACATCCCTGTGCAGTTTAATAACAGCCTTGTATTTCCCCACTTCCTTGATCTGATCTTCTGGAAGTGTTATATTCTTGCGGTCTATTTCAAATCCTTTGTCCTTAAGTGCTTCAGCAATCTGTATTGTATTGACTGAGCCAAATATCTTTCCTGATGAGCTGGTTTTTGCACCTATTGTCAATGAAATATCAGAGAGTTTTGAAGCTGTTTCCTGAGCGGTTGCTTTGATCTTTTCCTCTTTATGTGCTCTCTGTTTCAGATTCTCTGCATGCATTTTCTTTGCTGAAGCGGTTGCAGCGACAGCGTAACCATTTGGAATGAGAAAGTTTGTACCGTATCCGTTTTTTACATGTACGATATCGTCCTTTTGTCCCAGCTTATTGACGTCCTGTAATAATATAATTTCCATAAATAGCCCTCCTTATTTTAACAAGTCTGTAACATAAGGAAGCAGAGCAATATGGCGGGCTCTTTTTACCGCTTTGGCCACTTTCCTCTGGTACTTTAATGATGTTCCGGTAAGCCTGCGCGGTAATATTTTACCCTGGTCGTTAAGAAACTTTTTAAGGAACTCCGGATCCTTATAATCAATGTATTTAATTCTGTTCTTTTTAAACCTGCAGTATTTCTTTTTCTTCACCTCAACAGTTGGTGGAGTCAAATATCTTATTTCTGATTCATTCTGTGCCATATCTTATTCCTCCTTCAATTTACCTGATTCTTTTTGTTTTCTTTTTTTCTCTGCATATTCGATGGCAAATTTCTCCATCCTGAAGGTTAAAAACCTTATGATCCTTTCATCCCTGCGATATTGAACCTCAAGCTTTTCAATAAGATCGCCGGCTCCTTTAAATTCGATGAGATAATAGAAGCCTGTCGACTTCTTCTGAATTGGATAGGCCAGTTTCTTCAGGCCCCAGTTTTCTTCATGAACGATCTCACCGCTGTTCTCGGTGATGACCTTCTTGAATTTTTGTACCGCTTCCTTCATCTGGTTCTCAGATAAAACGGGAGTTGCAATGAAAACGGTTTCGTACTGATTTAACATAGTAATTAATTGTTTTTAAATTTAAAATTTCAGCTCGCAAAAGTACAATATTTTTTTTTAAAGAAAAACTAATTGTATAAAATTAAAGCATAATCTGATAAGCCGGCTCCGGTCAGAATGGTTTCAACCATGCTTTGTTAAATTCTCAGGAGATTTTTCAGGGATTGCATTTTGATTATCTTTGTGTTTCAACAATAATTATCGGGACAGGAATCAATTTTTTTATGGAGAATTTCATAGTATCAGCGAGAAAGTACCGTCCGGCAACGTTCGATATGGTAGTAGGACAGGATTCCATTACCAATACCCTGAAGGCCGCTATAAAAAGCGGGCATCTGACTCAATCATACCTGTTTTGCGGACCCAGGGGCGTGGGAAAAACCACATGCGCCAGGATCTTTGCAAAAACAATAAACTGCAGCAATCTGAAAGAAAATGGTGAAGCATGCGATAAGTGTGAATCGTGCCTTTCATTCAACACCCTCAGATCATTTAATATACATGAGCTTGATGCTGCATCCAACAACAAGGTTGATGACATCAGAAGCCTTACCGATCAGGTCAGAATTCCCCCTCAGGTAGGGAAATACAGCATATATATAATTGATGAGGTACACATGCTCTCATCATCAGCATTCAATGCGTTTCTTAAGACTCTTGAAGAACCTCCTTCGCATGCAATATTCATCCTGGCAACAACTGAAAAGCATAAGATCATTCCGACGATTCTTTCACGGTGCCAGATATTCGACTTTAACCGGATCAGAATTGAAGATATTGTCGGTCGTCTGATGTATGTTGCTAAGAACGAAGGGATAAGTGCTGAGGAAGAGGCTCTTCATATTATCTCCCAGAAAGCTGATGGAGCAATGAGGGATGCCCTTTCTATTTTTGACCAGATTGTAAGCCTTAGCGGGAAAAAAATAACATACAAGGATGTTATTGAAAATCTGAACGTTCTCGATTATGAATACTACTTTAAAACAGTTGATGGTGCAATGCTTGGCGATGTCTCATCGGTTCTGATGACTTTTAATGAAATTCTTGAAAAGGGTTTCGATGGTCATAATTTCGTTTCAGGACTGAGCAGCCATCTGCGCGATCTGCTGGTATGCAAGGATGAAGTTACACTTAAGCTTCTTGAAGCAACCCCGGCGATCAAGCAAAGATACCTGCAGCAAACGAAAACTTGTCCTGAAGATTTTATTTTCAAAGCCCTTGACCTGGGTAGCAATTGTGATATTGGTTATAAAACAAGCAAAAACCCGCGTTTGCATGTCGAACTTTTCCTTATAGGTATGTGCAGGCTGACCAGTATATCTTCTGAAAAGACTGAAAAAAAAAAGTCTGACCTGAATTCAGAAGAAAAGCATGGGGATGAACTTCCTCTTCCTTCCAAATCTGAAATAATCAGAGAAGCGCCGGAACCTGAGATTCTTAAAACCAGGAGCCGTGACGTCACTGCCGGAAAACACACTCCTTCTGTCGATAAACCTGCCAAGTCATTTTCAATAAAAGAGATAATTTCTGAAGAAAAGAAGCTGATCCGGGATGAGATAAAACAAAATGAAGAATCTGAAGACAAGGCTGAAGAGGGCCAGGCGGAGGAACTCAGCCCTGTTTCCTTTGAAAAGGCATGGAATGAATTTATTGAATTGAATAAAGGCGAAGGTCCAAGAATAGCAAGCATGTTTAAATCTGTCAGAACAGAGGTGGAAAATGATCAGATAATCAGAATACATCTCAGCAATGCGGCTCAAAAAGATCTTTTTGTACAGAACTATAAACCTAAGCTGATGAATTTTCTGAGTAAGAGATTTAAACCTAAGGAACTTGATATAGAGACTGTTGTCGATCTTACTGAAACAAATGAGATATTATATTCCGATGAGCAGAAATACAATTATCTGTCATCAAAATTTCCCGGAATTAAAGATTTTAAGAAGGCATTTAATCTCGACATTACATAATTCCTGAATCTCTGAACGGTCAGAGAGCTTTTAACGATTTAGAAGATCGAAAGAAACTGACACCAGGCTGATCTTTTCTTCGTCGAATTCTGACCGGACCCAAATAAAAATTCCTACCCGGGCAAAGAAAAAAAGACCGGTTTTTGATGTATATTTGAAAGTTCAAACAGTAATAGCATACTGCTGAACATTAAGAACAGACCATTGTTATAAATAACAAACTAAAATTTTACAACCATGTTAAAGAAGAAAGTAGAAGATATCTGCAACAGACAGATAGAAAGAGAAGGATACTCATCAAATCTTTACCTTGCAATGGCATCATGGGCTGAAACTAATGGTTTCAGTGGAGTGGCTGCATGGCTTTATGCACAAGCCGACGAAGAGAGAGTTCATTTCCTGAAGTTTATTAAATATGTCAATGAAAGAGGCGGTAAGGCAGTTATTCCGGCCCTGAAAAAACCGGCAAATGAATTCAAAGGTGTTGAAGAACTGTTTAAAGAAGTTCTGAAACATGAAGAGTTTATTACTTCCAGTATAAATGAAATTGTAGCTCTTTCGCTGGAAGAAAAAGATTTCAATACCCATAATTTTCTGCAATGGTTTGTTACCGAGCAGGTTGAAGAGGAAGCTTCGGTAAGAACGATCCTTGATAAAGTTCACCTTGTGGGCAAGAACAACATGTATCTGTTTGACAGGGATATTCTGAGCTTAAGGACTCCTGCAGCTGGGAAAACTGCTACTGCATGAGAAGAAGAGGTATATTAATTACCATTTTTTTAATCTTATTTCCTGTTTTTAATCTTGAAGCTCAGGAGCTTATTTCAAATAAAGCAGTCACTGGAATCTGTTACGCCGGTGACAAAGTGAACAGGATCTATATTCCTCCTCCTAAAAGTTTCAGGACAATGTCTGATTTAAAAGGAGGGGGAAAGATCACTGTTATCTATTCAGGTTTTTCGACCGAATCCAAAGCTGCAGTAGAATATGCTGTAAAGATCCTCGAATCTGTTCTTCCTTCAGATCTTGAAATGACGATAAAAGCTTCATGGAGCAAGATTTCGGATTCAGGTGTACTTGGAAATTCCTCCATTACCAGCTATGTCGGCGGCTGGGGAATAGATGCAATGTATCCGGTGGCTTATTATCCTGTTGCCCTTGCTGAGAAAATTGCAGAAAGAAAACTTAATGAGGACTTCGAGGCTGATGTTGAACTGGTACTTAATAGTTCTGCAAAGTGGTACCTTGGTACTGATGGGAATACTCCCATTGACAAATATGATCTGGTAACTGTTGTGATTCATGAATTATGTCATGGACTTGGATTTACTGACAGCATGAATGCGGAGAGTTCAGCCGGAACGTATGGAATAGGCACGATACCAATAATTTATGACAAGTTTGTTGAAAATCTTACCGGGCAAAAACTAACAGATACTTCATTATTCAAACAAAATTCCAATAGCCTGTACCGTGAGCTTATCAGCGGACAACTATATTTTAACGGACCAATTACCCGCAGATATTTATCCGGAAACCGGGCAATGCTTTTTTCTCCTTCAACCTGGGATCCGGGTTCCAGTGTTTCCCACCTGGATGAGCTGAGAACAGCCGAAGCTGACGCCCTTATGACTCCGTACATTGACCTGGGTGAAGCAATACACAACCCGGGGAATCTTACTTTGTCAATCCTTAACGACCTTGGATGGATCAATACAAGGATTTTACACGAAGAGTTAAAAGATACCGAGGCTCACATTTCTGAGGTTGGTCTTAATGTGACCATCAGGTCTGATACCCGCTATAATAAGAATATGGTGGGGCTGGTTTACTCCTTCGATAATTTTGTCTCGCGCGACACAATCATGATGTCTTCAGTTTTATCGGACGATTCATATCACAGTTTTATCCCGATCCCTGGTTATGATTTAAACCTGGATTATTACTTCTTCACAGCCGATGACTTTTCCCGTCTTTATAAATCGCCATCCATGGCAGAAAAAGGTCCTTACAGTGTCCACATTGGAACAGACACCGTAAAGCCTGTGATATCTCATATTCCGGCAGAATATTACTTTGAAAAGATTGATTCGGTTATTTTCGAAACCAGTGTTAAAGACAATCTTGGTGTCGATACAGTTTATATTGAATACCGGGTAAACAATGGACCTCTAAAGTATTCTGGTCTAAAATCAGATAAATCAGATAAATATAAATTGAGTCTGAATGTTAAACCTGAATTTCTGAAGGGCGGGGATACACTGAAATACCGCATAATAGCTGTTGACAAAGCTTCGGCCCGTAATACGGTAATTTCTCCCGGATCGGGCTATTATAATATTAAAATTGAAACACTTCTGCCAGGAGTCACCAAATATTTCACGGATTTCTCAAATGCATCAGCTGATTTCTTCAACTCCGGCTTTGAAATTACCCAGCCTTCGAATTTCAGCAGCCCCGGTCTTCATTCCGAACACCCTTATAAGAGCCCTGATGAGGATGAGAAGAGCATGGAATTCAGTTCTGTGTTGCGTCACCCGGTAATTTATGATGCTTCCGGAATGATGATCTCTTTCAGGGAGCTTGTTCTTGTTGAACCTGGTGAAGAAGGTTCCGTATTTGGATTTTCTAATTTCTTCGATTATGTTATAATCGAAGCTTCAAAAGATTTTGGTAAAACATGGTTCGGCCTGGCAGACGGATACGATTGCAGACGAATACCATCGTGGGAAACAGCATATAACAGTGCAATAAATGTGCAAAGCTCATCATTTGTTGGTAAAGAATCAATGATGGTTGATCATACGTTTTATCCGAGAATTGAAGACAAAATTTCTGACGGCGACTCTTTGTTGATAAGATTCAGGTTGTATTCGGATCCTTATGCACATGGCTGGGGTTGGGTTGTCGACGATTTGAATATTAATCCCCTGGTTGATAATGCCGAAGAATTTAACAAAACCGAAATCAAATTATTTCCAAATCCCGGGAATGGTCTGATAAATATCTGGTTAGAAGACGAATACAGCTTTGAACAAGCCAGGATTAGCGTGTACAACTATGCCGGAAATTGTATGATCAGGGGAGAAATTTTTGACGGTAAGAATGTGACAATTAATATTTCCGGATATCCTTCAGGATTGTATTTCATAGTAATTAATTATGGTCAGATTACAAAGACATTCAAATACAATCTTATTAAATAGACTTATCATAAATCTTCTAATTGAAGCTATCTGAAAAAAAGCTAATTTTGCAGCGTATTTTAGAAATCTGTAAAATAGTAGTAAATGGATATTGTAAATAAGATACTTGGTCTCTTCCTGGGGAATAAGTATGAAAGGGATATCAAGGAGATATCTCCTTATGTGGTTAATATACTTCAGGAATATGACAAGCTTCAGAATCTCTCAAACGATCAGTTAAGGGATCTTACTTCATCACTTAAACAGGAGATCCTGAATGAAATTGAACCGGACAGAAATGAGATAAAATCACTGAAAGAGAAAGCTGAGTCAGAAGATGATGTATACAGGAAAGAAGAGTTTTACAACGAAATAGACAAGGTCGAAAAGCTGATTGATGAGAAGCTTGAAAAGAAACTGGATGAACTTATTCCGAGAGCTTTTGCAATTGTAAAGGAAACTGCCCGCAGGTTTAAGGAGAACAGCGTTCTTGAAGTGACTGCACGGCAGTATGACAGGGATCTGGCTGCTACAAGGGAAAGCATCACCATTAAAGGTGATAAAGCGTTTTGGAGCAACAAATGGACTGCAGGAGGCAATGAAATTACGTGGGATATGATCCATTATGATGTTCAGCTCATAGGTGGAGTTGCCCTCCACAAAGGGAAAATTGCAGAGATGGCCACCGGTGAGGGCAAAACCGTGGTTGCCACACTACCAGTATTCTTAAATGCACTTGCAGGATTAGGCGTTCACATTGTGACAGTTAACGACTACCTTTCCAAACGTGACTCGGAATGGATGGGTCCAATCTACGAATTCCATGGCCTGACAGTTGATTGCATCGATAAACATCAGCCAAATTCAGCCGACCGGCGAAAAGCCTACAACGCGGATATTACTTTCGGAACCAATAATGAATTCGGCTTCGACTACCTGAGGGACAACATGGCAATAAATTCCGAGGACCTTGTTCAGCGAAAACATCATTATGCAATAGTTGATGAAGTTGACTCGGTACTGATTGATGATGCACGTACTCCTTTGATTATTTCGGGCCCCACTGCTAAAAGTGATACACAGCAGTTCGACGAACTGAAACCCAAAGTTGACAGGCTTGTTGGTGCTCAGAGACGACTTGTTACTCAGATTCTTGCTGATTCCAAGAAGCTTATTTCAGAAGGTAAGAATGAAGAGGGTGGCAAGCTGCTGCTAAGGGCATTCAAAGGTCTCCCTAAGAATAATGCACTGATTAAGTACCTGAGCGAAGAAGGAAACAAAACTCTCCTGCAGAAGACAGAAAACTTCTATATGCAAAACAACAGCAAGGAGATGCCCAAAGTTACCGATGAGCTTTATTTCATTATTGATGAAAAGGCAAATTCCATAGAGCTTACCGAAAAAGGCCTCGATCTGATTTCTGACTCTGTTGAGGATGCAAGCTTCTTTGTTTTACCGGATGTGGGTTCCAAAATCGCGGATCTGGAAAAATCAGGTCTTAACGAACGGGAAAAACTTAAGATGAAGGATGAACTTCTTCAGGATTATGCAGTTAAATCGGAGCGTGTCCATACAATGACTCAGCTGCTTAAGGCATGGACCCTGTTTGATAAAGATATAGAGTATGTCGTAATAGATAACAAGGTTAAGATCGTTGATGAGCAGACTGGCCGTATCCTTGAAGGACGTCGCTATTCTGACGGATTGCACCAGGCTATTGAGGCAAAGGAAAATGTCAAAGTTGAAGAGGCAACCCAAACTTATGCGACAATAACCCTTCAGAATTATTTCAGAATGTACCATAAGCTTGCAGGTATGACCGGTACTGCCGAAACGGAAGCAGGTGAACTATGGAACATATATAAGCTTGACGTTGTCGTTATACCAACAAACCGTCCCGTTATAAGGAATGATCGTGAAGATATGGTGTACAAAACAAAAAGGGAAAAGTACAACGCTGTCATCGATGAGATCGTTCATCTGAACAAAATTGGCCGTCCGGTTCTCGTTGGTACCACTTCAGTTGAAATATCAGAATTGCTCAGCAGGATGCTCAAGATGAAAGGACTTAAGCATAATGTTCTTAATGCCAAATTACATCAGCGCGAAGCTGAAATTGTTGCAGAGGCCGGAAAAACAGGGACAATTACAATTGCAACTAACATGGCTGGTAGAGGAACTGATATTAAGTTGACTCCGGAGGTTCGCGAAGCTGGCGGACTTGCAATTATCGGGACTGAAAGGCATGAGTCGAGACGTGTCGACAGGCAACTTCGTGGCCGGTCCGGACGTCAGGGAGACCCGGGTTCCTCTCAGTTCTTCGTATCACTCGAAGATGAACTCATGAGATTATTTGGCTCGGAAAGAATAGCCGGCATTATGGATAAACTCGGACTTAAGGACGGAGAGATGATCCAGCATCCAATGATAACAAAGTCTATTGAACGGGCACAGAAGAAGGTTGAAGAAAACAACTTTGGTATAAGAAAGCGGCTTCTTGAATATGATGATGTCATGAATTCTCAGAGGGAGGTAATATATAAAAAGAGAAAACATGCACTCCTGGGCGAAAGGCTCTCTGTCGATGTAGCCAATATGATGTTTGATGTCACTGAAAACCTTGTTGATACATATCATAAAGACGGGGATTTTGAGAATTTTGATTTCGATCTGATACGCTCATTTTCAATGGATTCGCCTGTTCCTCAACAGGATTTTATTAAAGAGAATCCTGAAAAGGTTACTGATGCCGTGTATTCGAAAGTCCTTGAAACATATAAAAGGAAAGTCGAAACAATCTCCCAGCAGGCATATCCTGTTCTGAAAGACGTTTACGAAAGAATGTCGCATGTGTATGAAAACGTGGTTGTACCGATTTCGGATGGTGTAAGAGTCTTCCAGGTTGTCACCAATCTTAAAGCTACTGCGGAATCAGAAGGCAGAGAGCTAGCAAAATCTTATGAAAAGACAGTCGTTCTTGCAACAATCGACGATGCCTGGAAGGAACACCTTCGCGAGATGGATGAGCTTAAACAATCGGTTCAGAATGCTACCTATGAACAGAAGGACCCGCTTCTTATTTATAAGTTCGAATCATTCGAACTGTTTAAAACCATGATTGCAAAGGTCAACAAAGATGTTGTCAGTACATTGATGAAGGGTCATATTCCGACACAGGATCCTGAGCAGGTTAAAGAAGCTCAACGGAGGCGGCAGGTCGACATGAGCAAATACAGGGCTTCGAAGAGTGACTTCTCACAATACAGCAGCACAGGCAGCGGGGGAGGAGGACCTGACAAAAACCAGAAAGTTGAACCCGTAAGGGTCGAAAAGAAAGTCGGAAGAAATGATCCATGTCCCTGCGGAAGCGGAAAGAAATATAAACAATGTCACGGATTGCAGCAATCATCAGTTCCACCTGATCCAAGAGCCGCACGGTAATCAGGTATTAGTGATCTCCTCTATTGCTTTCTGAATTCTTGTCAGGGTAGGTCGGCTTACAGATACCAGCGGAAGCCGCAGATAATTCTGGCAGATATTCATAACGCTGAGCATTGCTTTTATGCCTGCCGGATTACCTTCAGTAAACAACAGATCAATCATTTCCATGTAACGAAAATGAATCTCTCTTGCTGATTTGAAGTTACTTTTAAGTGCATGATTGACCAGTTCGGAACAAGCAGAAGGAAAAGCATTTCCAAGAACAGAAATAACCCCAATGCCACCAGCTGCAATTACAGGTATTGTAAGCATATCATCTCCTGATATAACGCCAAAGGATTCAGGCTTGCCTTTTATAATTTTCATGATCTGGCTTAAGTCGCCGGAAGCCTCCTTTACACCTGTAATATTTTCACACTCACCGGCAAGCTCCAGACACGTATCGGCTGTAATATTACAACCTGTTCTCCCGGGAACATTATACATTATCACAGGTACCGGACTCCATGTTGCGATTGATTTGAAATGCTGAAAAATACCGCGCTGAGTAGGTTTATTATAGTATGGGGCTACTGATAATAAAGCGTCGATACCGGTCAGATCGGTATGCCTTATATTGTTGATAACCTCCTGTGTATTGTTTCCGCCAATGCCCACCATAATTGGTACCCTGCTGTCGACGGTCTCTATTACATATGATATAATTGCCTGTTTCTCATCTTTTGTGAGAGTTACGGATTCGCCTGTAGTTCCAAGAGCAACCAGGTAATTAACACCACCTTTGACAACATGGTTAATTACACGGCCAAGAGCTGAAAAATCGATGCTTGAGTCATTCTTAAACGGTGTTACTATTGCCACACCGGTCCCTTTGAATTTTTTCATTGTCTGATAGTTAAACTGCTTTTCTAGCTGATTCTGAATTAATCATATTAAGGTAATAGAGAACCTGTTCAAGGTATTTTTCGATATTTATCGGACTTTTCATTGATATCATAAGATCGAAAGGAGAAGTTTCCGGTCTTGAACCGGCCAATCCAACTTTCAGCCCTGCACGAGATAAAGTAGTGATATAAACGAGTGGAAAGTGCTTTTTAAAATTTATGTCTATCAATACATCAAATTCAGTCTTTATAAAGGTTTCTGAATCATGATTAACGGGGATGAAAAACAAATTCAATTCTCTCTTCTTAAGGCATGTCAGATACCTGATAGCAGTGTACTGATCAGGGAATACCTTCTCGGGGTAGAAGCCAAAAATTTTAACCTCTTTGCCCAGTTCTGCCATTTTCTGGTGGAACCTTGTTAAAACAATGAAATCTTCAGGTTTAGAGGCATCCCAAACCAGACATATAGTTTTGATATGGTAAAAGTCAATGTAATGGGGTTTCCGCTTGGTTTTGGCCAGTTTGCCTGAAAGAATCGAGTTTCCTGCCCTGACACGTAATCTCCTGAACAATTCCATGGTGCAAACCTAACAGTTTTTTATAAATGTATGAACTTTACAGGAATTATTCTTCTCCTACTAACTTCATAAATTCTGCCTCGTTAAGAATCTGGATGCCCAGCTCTTCAGCCTTCTCTCTTTTTGAAGGTCCCATGTTGTCACCAGCAAGGATAAATGAAGTATTACCTGATATTGATGATGAGTTTTTTCCGCCATTTTTTTCGATAATCTCCTTGTATTCTTCCCTGGTATGAAATTTGAATACTCCTGAAATTACAATAACCTTACCATTCAGAGCATTTCCCTTTACATAATTCTTTGTCTCGCCTCCCAGTCTGATCCCTGTCGTTTTGAGCCTGCGGATTATCTCCGAGTTTTCCGGATCGCTGAAATATGAGATAACGCTCGATGCAATTTTAGGGCCTATTTCTCTTACGCCGGTAAGCGTTTCTTCATCAGCGCTTATAAGTTCATCGAGCGACATAAACCTTGAAGCAAGAATTTTTGCTACAGTTTCTCCTACATGCCTTATTCCAAGAGCATACAGCACCCTGTAATAAGGAACATCGACAGATTTTTTTATACTGGAAATGATATTTACTGCCGATTTTTCACCCATTCTTTCAAGTGGTATAAGTTGTTCGGCTCTCAGTTCATAGAGGTCGGCGATGTTTTTAATCAGTCCCTTACTGAATAACAGATCAATGGTCTCTTCTCCTAATCCGTCAATATCCATCGCCTTGCGGCTGATGAAATGTTCTATTCTCCCTTTTATCTGTGGAGGACAATGCAAATAATTCGGACAAAAATGATTTGCTTCCCCTTCATTTTTAACAAGGAGCGTACCGCATTCAGGGCAAATGTCAATGAATCTGACAGGTTCGCTTCCTTCAAGCCTGGAGGTATAATCCACGCCAACAATTTTAGGTATGATCTCGCCTCCCTTTTCGACATAAACCATATCTTCCATATGAAGATCCAGAACAAAAATCTGATCAGCATTATGGAGCGATGCCCTTTTAACTGTAGTACCGGCAAGCATTACCGGTTCCAGGTTTGCTACGGGTGTAACTGCACCAGTCCTTCCAACCTGATAAGATATTGATAATAATTTTGTCAAAGCCTGTTCGGCCTTATACTTGTAAGCGATTGCCCATTTTGGTGATTTTGCAGTATATCCAAGCTCCTTCTGCTGGGCAATGGAATTCACCTTTATTACAACTCCATCGGTTTCGTAAGGAAGCTCGTCCCGCTTATTTTCCCATAATTCAACGAAATTTATGACATCTTCAATGCTCCTGCAGATCCTTGTATCGCCGGATACTTTAAATCCCCAGTCTGCGGCTGCCATAAGATTATTGTAATGATCCTCATGAGGAAGCTTATCACCGAGCAGAAAATAAAAAATACAATCCAGATTTCTGGAAGCAACAATTGAAGGATCAAGCATTTTAAGAGTTCCTGATGCAGCATTGCGTGGATTTGCAAATAAATTCAGCCCTTCTTTCACCCTTTCCTCATTCAACCGGTTAAATACAGCCCTGGGCATTAGTATTTCACCTCTGACAATGAATTCATCAGGCACATCACTTCTATCGATTTTTACAGGGATACTCTTTATTGTCCTGATATTTGATGAGACATCGTCCCCTTTTGTCCCATCACCCCTTGTCACTGCTGTTGACATTCTCCCCCTGTTATAAGTAATACTGATAGAGGCTCCGTCAAATTTAAGCTCACAGACATACTCAACTGATCCTGAAACAGATTTGCACACACGTGTGTCAAAATCACGAAGCTCTTCGTAGCTGTATGTATTCCCGAGGGAAAGCATAGGATATTTGTGTTCGACCTGCCTGAACTCTTTCGCTATATCACTGCCTACATGTTGCGTCGGAGATTCATCGATAATGAACTCGGGGTACTTCTTTTCGAGTGTACTAAGCTCATTTATAAGAAGATCGTATTCAAAATCGGATATAACAGGTTGATTCAAAACATAATACCTCCTGTTATTTTCCTCTATCTCCTTGCGCAGTTTCTCAATCCGTTCCTTTGCTTCAGACTGGTTCATAAATCGTAACTAATACTATTTTTAAGAAATTCAATTTGTGTTTAACTCCAGACTCCGTCAATACTTCTGTTGCATTTGCTGCATTTTCCGCCGTTAATATTATTGGTGGTTATAGTGTATCCCTGCCTGACGATTAAAGTATTTCCGCAGCCGGGGCATTTTGTATCTGATACTTCATTGCCAGGTACATTGCCGGTATATATATAAGTCAATCCTTCTTCAGCAGCTATCTTTACTGCTTTATTAAGAATATCAACAGGGGTGGGAGGCAGTTGTTCGAGCTTGTAGGTAGGGTAGAACCTGCTGAAATGTATCGGAACCTTCTTAAATCCGTTATCACTGAGCCATCTGCACATTTTTCTTATCTGCTCCTGATCATCAGTCCATGTCGGAACGACCAGGTTTGTTATTTCAAGCCAGACACCCATATCCCTGTAGATCTTGAGTGAATCGAGAACTGGCTGTAACTTGCCACCCGACAATTTCAGATATGTACTTTCATTGAATGCCTTCAGGTCAATATTGGCAGCATCGATTACACTGCACAGCTTTTTCAGGGGATCGGGATAAATGTATCCGTTTGATTTGACAATATTTTTAATTCCCGCTTTCTTAGCAAGTGTAGCTGTTTCTAATGCATATTCATAGAAAGTAACAGGTTCTGAATAGGTATATGCGATCGATTTACAGCTTTTGTTTATGCACTCAGATACAACTTTCCCGGGCATAAGAGTGTAGTTCCTCGTTTTGTCGGGGCTGGTCTGGGAAATTGTCCAGTTCTGACAATTAAGACAAACAAGGTTGCAGCCGGCAGTCGCTATCGAGTATGCTCTTGTCCCGGGAAGGAAATGGTACAAAGGTTTTTTCTCAACCGGATCAACATTTACCGAACAAGGATTACCATAAGCAAGAGTATACAGCTTCGATTTAATTACTTTCCGGTTGTTGCATTTGCTTAGCTCACCTTCCTTTAGTACACATTCATTTGGACAAATCCTGCACATTATCCCTCTTGCTGTCTCTTCCTGGAACAATGCTTCTTTCCTGAAAGCAGATTGTTCTTCTTCAATTAAACCTGACAGGATTTCGGTTCGTGGCAGACAGAACACTCCAGCAGATAAGGCTGCACATTTCTTGATAAACCTCCGCTTGCTGCTGTTATAGCTTTTACTTTCCATTTATTGGAAATTGAATTATTCAAAAATAAGAAAAAACTACCGTTTTTTATTTACCGATGCAGTCAGAAAGCCTGCAAAAACAAGTATTGGAAGAATGAAAACCGAATTAGTCATTCCAAGAAGCGGTACCGACACTCCTGAGAAAATAATGAATCCGATTGCTGATCCTGCCATGTCAGCACTATAAACAGCTGAAGGTTCGGAATTCACGATTTTTCCGGATGTCAGATCACGGAAAAAGCTGCCTGTCATCAAAGCAGGTACAAATCCTGAGATGATCAGCAATCCAATAACAATAAAGGGGACAGTTATTGACATTACTTTATTTGTAACCAGGCCGAAAAGCAAATAGAACGATATTAGCAAAATAACCTTTAATCCCAAAGGTCTGTTATTAAAAAACGGCATACTTTTTCCGGAACCAACCGCTAATCCGGTCATAAGCCCCGCTAAAATCAATCCCGTAATCTGGTACATATTTCCTATCGTAATCTGAAGCATCAGCAACAGGATTATTTCATATCCTGCAAGGGCAAATGCACTGAAATACATTATCCCGCTCTCGGTATCAAGTGTCTTCAAAGAAAGTGCGAAGAGTATAATGAGCAGAATTATTGCAGGTATCTTCTCATTAAGCTTCTTGCTGATATTCAGCGACTGATAATAAAAACAGGCAATCGGCAGATTTACACTGTTTTTTTTGATTCCAGGTTCAATAAGTGAAAGTATTTCCGCCGATTTTGAACTTAAAAGATCATCAGACAGGTAATCCGGACCGACATAAATATTCCTGAGTATTTTATTATCAGCCAGCTTGCAGATTGAGGCCGAAATATCCTTATCCGAAGCTATAAAATAGATCTTGTTGCCGCTGATTGGGATAACATTTTTAAATACTGCTTTAAGGCTGTTGAAGATTGAAGAATATAACCTGACTGATTCCTCATTGAAATAGTTTGGATTAATTCCTGGTGAGCATGAAAAAATGGCGTCATTATTCATCTTGCTTTTTACTGATGAAAAGAATTCGAGGGTATAGTACCTGTTAAGTGAAAGCGAAGAAGGAGGAGGAAGCAGCATAATAACAGCATCAAACTTTTCAGAGGTCTTCTTTATATAGCTGAAAGCGTCATCATTTTCAATATGCAGTGTAGTTGATAAGTTTATATCTGATGAATTTTCAATCTCTGTAAGTGCCGGATCACGCTCAATATAAACTACTTTACGTACATGGTATTTATTAATTTCATTCAGGCGGGAAGCGATTGGGCCTGAAATAAGCAATACATTGTCAGGTGTGTCTGACTGTAGCATTGCATAGTGAATATCTTCCTCACTTTCAACTGCGTCGTTATTGTATACCATCAGCCTTTGATTATAATACGTGCTGGTTTCATTATGATATTCACCAATAGTCAAATTTCCGTAGGGAGTATCAATGGTTTTGGTGATTTTCATTCCCCTCAGCAAAAACTGCCTGAAAAAAATATCCGGAGAAGAGATTATTAATGCCACCGAGACAATAAAAACCAAGGTCTTGATAACGGATTTTTGTTTCTTCCCGGCGATATGGAATGTAAGGACAGAATATGAAATTCCGAGAAGTATGATTAGTAAAAGACTTTGATAAGTATTTAATATTCCGGTACTTAATAAGGATATTATTATTCCCGCGGCAATACCTCCGGCAGTTTCAACCGAAAAAGATTTCCCGGGTATAGCATTTCTAGACTTTGCTGCCGATATCAGCTTTATGAATGTGAATCCGGAGATCAGGCAGAACGGAATAAGCACTAAACCCGTAAAAAAAATAGCTGCGAGAAACGAAGGTGTCTCTCCAGGTTTCATGAAAAGCCTTGAAAACAACAGCATCAGGATAATGGAAAACAGAGGACCGATTGAAAAGTACAGGTTTATTTTTCCTAGATCTGATAAGGATGATCGCGGTGCTAACCACGATCCTGCAGCTGAACCAATAAGCCATGAACAAAGAAAAGCACCTGCAACTAATTCATAGCCACCTGTTATATTCATAATCTCCTTTAAAAGAAGGAGCTGGACAGCAGAACTTAAAAAGCCTGTAACAAACAGATTTGTTGACAAATCTGCTCCTGAATCCCGGTTTATATAGATTGGCCTCTCTTTATTTTTTTCCTTTTTCCTGAAAAATTTAAAGAAGTAGGACGAGTGCCAGAAAAAATGAAATAGCCCGGTAAAAGTCAATCCAATTCCTGTCTCTACATGCCATTTAAGGATTGTTTTTATTATTGTTATATTCCATTTGTAGGTTATTTGCAGGGCGAGAAAAAGACCGGCAAGTACAGTTATAATAAATGCTGACGCGAGGATATAATTCCAGAGTCTCCTGTGAAATTGTAATGAATAAATATTTATACGGTAAAAAAAGTAACTGACGAGATATAGGATAACTATTGTTAATCCTGTGCCAATGACATGATACATAGTTACTTTTTCTTTTCTTCAAGCACTATCCCCTCATAGATATACAGGTCAGCATTTTTCCAGCCATCCCATCCGATTCCGGCCTTGTCACGCGACGTATACCCAAGAAACTCCTCAACGCTCCAGTTGTTCTCAATTGCTACCTGGGGAAGCATTGTCCCTGATCGGAAATCTTTCTTAATATAAATCCCGTGCCTGCCCAGTACAATTTCATTTGGACTGTTTATTTTTTTCAAGGGTCCCAGGACCGTTATTTCGATATCAGTTTTTGGCAGTTCTTCTTTGGTAAGGGGAGAAAAACGCGGGTCCTCGAAAGCAGAAGACTGGGATGACTGCAGTACAACTTCATAGAGAGGATCGGAAGATATGAACCTTCCTATACAGCCTCTGAGAGCACCGTTGATCTTTAATGTCACGAATGCTCCATAAGGCTTCTTAAACAATTCCGGAAGGTCTTTGTCATTGACTGTGATCCCTTTGTTATTATATAAAAGAGATTTTATATTATCACGGGCCATTGAAATCAGCATATCCTTTTCCCTGGAACTGAATATAATTTCATCTGAAAGGCTTTTTGTCTGCTGATTGCCTGAATTTTTTTCATACAGTGCAATGGCATTATAACCTACCACTTCATCTTTGTTGCCATAACGCGAGTCGCCCGAATTGCAGTAATCAATTTTCTTAAATTCAAGGTTGGTATCGCCTTCAGCCAGGTAAAGCAGCAGAAGTCCCGAAGTCCATCCGCACATGCTGGTGGATAATCCCGGGTCATTGACATACGAGTTCTTATCAAGTACGGTCAGAAATTTTTTTGGGTCACCAGTGACAATTGCATTGGCAGTGGCGTTATCGACCTCGTTTGCTGTTTTATATGAAGGATAATGTGAAAAATCGCTGCTTATGACGAACAGGTTATCAGGTGTGAACCATGGTCTGAGGATTTCAGCAATTTTTTTTATGTAGTTATTGTTGCTGGTCCCAATCACAATGGGGACAACCTGCGGAGTATTTTTGAAGTAATACTGGATGAATGGCATCTGGACTTCCAGGCTGTGTTCCTGCAAATGAGCATTCACCGGGAAATCAAAAAGCTTTTCTTTTTTCAGAGTATTTGCTATTTCTTTATTGACTGTCACTTTTCCGAGCGGAGTTAAATAATCACCTGTATTATAGACTGAAGCCCCTTCAAAAGCCATTATATGACTTGACCCGATAACAAAAATATTCTTGTAAACCGCATTCCTGTCAATAACAGAGAATGCGGAAGCTGCAACCCTGCCGGAATAAATGTATCCAGCATGCGGGCTAATTATAGCCCTGACCTTGGGATGCGGTGAGGTTTTTACGCAATTCCCGAAAAACTGTGCGATATCGTTTGTCAGAGTTTCCTTATCTGCTGAATAGAAACGCCCTGCAGCAACCGGCTGCCTGTCTGAAAACCTTTGTTGGGAAAATATATTCATAACGATAAAAATTGAGAGCAAAACAAAACATACTTTGCGCATGACGTAATGCAATTAATTTACCGTAATAAAGTTAGGTCAAAAAAACAAGAAAAATGTATCAGGGAAAAGGATAATGAAGGAAAAACATTAAATAAATATCATTGATTCTTTCAGGACTTTCCCGCTATCGTCAGTGCCGTATATCTTCAGGCCGACACTAACTGTTGCAGTGCTGATAACATCAATAACAGGGCTGAGATCATCCTTAATATCATCTATATCATCGAAATCCTCAATAGGGAAATAAATATGAAGGAACAAAACACAATCTGACTTACTGATGCCTGCAAGAGCTTTTACTATTTTTGCGAGCCAGATTGAAGAAGCCGTATTGAAATACTCAAGATTTAATCTTAAATTTGTGGTTTGTTTTGGATTTTTGACATATTCATTTACCCAGTCCAGAATAGGTTCAAAAATCCGTGGAGCATTTATAGGGATTGATTTGCCTGAAAGTATAAGATCTCCACTCAGAAAATTTAAATCAACCAGTGGGGTCTTATCTGTTTGTTCAACGAACATGTTTTTTAGCTCCTTCATAACACACTCAGTTTTGAATTCCTTCTTTATAATATAATAGCATACTCAAAAGTATAATATCTTTTTATTTGCTAAAGAAATTTTCATCAAAAAGAATTGATCGGTAGTCAAATAAAAATGTTTGTTGATATAAAAAGAAGTTATCAGACATTAAAAACAGTGTTCATAGCTTCCCATATTGCCTGCTTATACGACGGTATTATTAAAATGTTATATTTGCAGGCGGAAAATTTTTAACTGTAATGGAGATTATTTTAAAGGAGAAGATAAAAGAAGCTGTTCAAATCCTTTATAATAGTGAGGTGCCTGTTAATCTTATCCAACTGCAGGAGACAAGAAAGGAGTTCAAGGGGGATTTTACGCTGGTAGTTTTTCCACTGCTCCGCTTTTCAAAAAATACACCTGAGAAAACAGGAGAAAGCATTGGCAAC
>Ga0208980_10000501_pt1 | contig 22159 bp, 18 predicted proteins | sample WetSurMetagenome_3_FD_187993 | JGI IMG/M metagenome (GOLD analysis project Ga0208980, IMG submission 187993) | Wetland microbial communities from Twitchell Island in the Sacramento Delta, sample from surface sediment Aug2011 Site A1 Bulk (version 2) | ecosystem: Environmental > Aquatic > Marine... | reverse complement strand
ACCGAGGCTGCGCAGCAACTCGGTGCGCGCGCGTTCGAGGAAGCGCAGGTAGTTCGCATAGTAGACCACCCCGCCGGCGGCGTAAGTGCGAGATGGGCATCTGCGGACATGCCACTGAAGACCAGCAAATGCGAGACATTTTGATGTTTCCCCCAATGTCCACGAAATTTGCAAGTTTTCAGCCATTTTGACGCCCAATGTCCACAGTAAAACACATCAATTTTTTAGTTCCAGAACCATCTGGGTATTCTATCTGGTGAAAGCCACCGCTCGGGGATGCGAGGTCAAGGGCCGCACCTCGGCCATTGCGGAGGTCGCGATTCACTGGGAAAAAAATCAGAAACGCCGCGGCGAGCGTCAGATTTCAGAAACCGTGGAGGGCAGTTCCCGCCCCGTTGCAGTCGGTGACGAGAATCGGGAGCGGTCGATCACGGCGGTTAAACCGGCATCACAGTCTGGACATAGGCTATGTGTGTGATTGCTGTCATTGGCCACGACGGACTTTACTTCAGCACCGGGCCTGTGGCCCTTCTCTACAGAAATCGACAACAGCTACTTCGCCTCAATTTGCTGACACTTGAAAGTCCGGCCAAGCGAGTCCATTCGTGACTGAACTTCCGTCGACATACTCCGAAGTGATGAATCCATGAATCAAGAATTTGACGCAGTTTCGACCCCGGTTCTCCGGGCGCTCACATCAGGAAATTCGATATCGGACCACCTTACTCGGGTAATTCGACTCTGAGGACGATGCGCACGAAAAATCAGCGGGGACCCACGCGGTTTACCGGGCCACCACGATTACCGGGTACGCCGACATTTCCAGCTGCACCAGGCTGATTGATGCCGGGGTCAACGCCACCTACGCCGGGAGCGCCTGCACCGGCACGCGGGGCACGGACGTTGCCGGCCGCACCGGGCTGGTTGATGCCAGGGTCCCTGACGCCGACACCCGGAGCGCCGACGCCCACCCCGGGTACCACGCCCACGCCGGGAGCGCCCACACCGGGGGCCGCTACCGGGCGAGCAACACAGCCCTTCGGTACGCCCACGCTCTTGCAATAAACAACGGCATTCGCTGACGGGACGACAAATACGAAACTGAGCAATCCACAAGCGATAAGTCGATTCATCATATTCTCCAAAAAGTGCTACTGCTGCGCAAAGAAATGACTGGAACAGATTACCGCGACGGAATCGTCACGACGGGAGCTGCCGGACCCTGACCGGTCTCGGCAAGCGAAAACAGGATCATCAGGAATGTAAAGATGCGTTTGCTCGCGATATCGTTGTCGTCGATCCAGTACCAATACCCCTTGTACGGCACGGCGGCATAGGCATTCGCCGGCTCCCGCTCGCCGGAGCGGATATGAACCAGCGACTCGGCCGGCGCACTGCCGGATTGAGTTTGGCCAGGCAGGGCCCGCCCGCCCGCCGCATGCCCGGCGGGCAGGTCGATGCCGAATCCGAGTTGCAGCATGATTTCCATCATCGAACGGGTGAGCATGGCCACCTCGTTCCGCTTGCGTGGAATCAGGCCGTAGACGACCTCGAATTCCGTGACGTCTTCTTCCAGTCCCAACAGTTCCCGCACCCTGCGGCCATCTTGGCCTGGCGGGCTTCCGGGTTCCGTGCGCCGTATCACGACCAGAAGACTGCCGCCGTCCTTGCGGGCCTCGACCCGGATGCCGATGTTGCCCGCACGCTGGATTCGGGAAAGGCCTTCGCTGAGGTCGACAAAGCCGGAATCCGCAGCAGCTCCGGCAGAAAAGTTTCGCAGCCCGTTGACCGAACCGACCACGGTCCGAAAAACGAGCGAGGCGGGCCAGCCGCCCTGCAGCAACTGGAAGACCGCGGCTGGGGGCACCGGCTGCAGCAGCGACTTGGTAAAGCGGTCGCCCAACAGGGGCTGATAGGTCACCGTCGGGGTATTGGACCAGTTGCCCGTGCCGCCGAAGGTCAGGATGTTCGGGTCTACACGGCTAGGTAGTTCTGCATGGGCAGTTGCATTTCCCCCAACCGTATAACTATTGGTGATAGACGCGACATCCAGGAACACGGGCGCATCGGCATAACGAAGCCTCACCACGTTGATCAGTGTCTGGCGCTTCCAGGACTCGGCGACCACCTGGCCGTAGTCCAGGCGGTCGGTCGTCACATTCGTCGGGGAGACGCTCGCGCAACCGCCGAGCAGCAGCAACGCAAACACGCCGGGTATCCAGCGGCATGCGCGCGGCAGTGAAGAAGGCATGCTGGAGACACGCATCATGGCTTGATGTCGCTCCGCTTCGTCGCCGCAAGGCTATGCATTTTCTACGGACGCCTCGATGCGTCCTTCCCGGATGGCGTTGATGAAATCCCGGTAGTCCCGCTTGTTCTGGTCGGCATACTCGACGGCGAACTCGCAGATCGCCTCGTCGAAAGTCGCATTCGAGCCCATGTAGCCGGCCATTAGCGCCGCATCGCCGGAGCGGGCGTGCGCCCGCGCCAGCGCCCGGGCGCACAGCCTGCCATAGCCCTGCAACAGTTCGACATCCCATCCTTCGATGATCGCGCTGATCTTGACGTCGCGGAGTTGGCGCACATAGAAATGACGGCCGTTCCTGCCTTCCACCCAGCCGAGGAACATGTCGCTCGCCGCCTGCATCAGGCGCTGTCCGACGACGACGCGCTGGCCATGGTTCTTGTACTGGCTGCGACCGGCATAGGGTTCGAGCACCGACGCTCGTGCCTCCTTGACCTGCAGGAAGAGTGGATCGTCGTCGGCCGCCATGAACAGCCCGATGGAGCATGCGGTGCCGACGCTGCCCACCCCGACGACCTTCATCGCCAGATCGCAGAAGCGGAAGCGGTCGAACAGCACCCGGACATGCTCGGGCAGCGATTCGCGATAGGCGGCCACCGCCTCACCGTACTGTGTGGCGGCCCCAGGGGCATCTTCCGCCGAATGATGGAAGATCAGCGGCGGGTTGTCCTTGATCCTCGGCGTGGATCCGTCGTACTCGGCGAGCTTCGGAAAGATCGTTTCGGAAGCGCTGCCTTCGCGGGCTTTCTGCAGGCGCTTGGCGGCACGCTCCCTGTCCTTCTCGCTGGGAAATTCGGCGAGCACTTGCTCGGCAGTAATCCGGTCGTACCAGACGTCGAGGGCGCGCATTGCGGAGTAGTCGGCCATGCGCTCGCGGTATGCCCTAGCCGACGCCGTCGCAGCACGCGCCGCCTCGGTTTCGCTGAGTTGCAGATGGCGAGCGGCGATGACGATGCTCGCAACGAGACGCTTGAGATCCCATTCCCAGGGGGCGGGCAGTGTTTCGTCGAGGTCGTTGATATCGAAGATCACCTGCCGCTCGGGCGTGGCGAAGCCGCCGAAGTTCATCAGATGGGCATCGCCGCAGGCCTGCACCCTGAGCCCTGAATGCGGCGTGCCCGCCAGGTCGGCCGCCATGATCGCCGCCGCACCGCGATAGAAGGCGAACGGCGACTGCGACATCCGCCCGAATCGAAGCGGCACCAGCTCGGGCACCCTTCCCTTGTTCGATTCGACGAGGATTTCAACGGGATCGCGCCGCTTCCCGGGCGGTTTCCAACCGCCATGCGTTTCACGCGGCACGGCATCGCGCAAGACCTTGCCCTGTGCGCGACGCTGGTCGGCGGAAAGAACCTTGCCTTCCCGGGGCGGGGTCACGTTTTTCTTTTTCTGCTTGGCCATTTCATCTTCCTTTCCAGCGTATTCGAGTCGCGAGGACCCTGACGGATACATCGCTTGCGAGCGGCTCGCGGCCGTGCGCAGGAACAACTCTAGGCCCTCTGCACGAAACCATTTCTGACCTGCATCAAACGTGGCATCCTGATATTCGACTGGCGCGTCATCGCCCGCGGGATAGTTCGGCGACCAGGGCTTTCACCCGCGGATCGTCCGGCAGGGCTTCAGCCAGCTTGCGTGCATGGCCGAGTGCAGCGCGCGCATCCCCCGTCTCGCGTTCCATTGAGACCAGGGCTCCGAGAATGGCGACATCGTAGGGGTGGCGGCGGTCGGCCTCGCGCAACGCCGTCAGCGCCTCGCCCGAGCGCCCGGCCGAATGAAGCGCGACGGCCCAGACGTAGGCATAGCGCGACTGCTCCGGGGCAAGTCGCGCCGCCTCGGCCAGCGATTTCAAGGCCGCAACCTTGTCGCCCTTGCGCACCTGGGCCAGCCCCAGCGCATGAAGCAGGTCGGCCGAACGCGGCAGTTTCGCCAGTCCTTCGCGCAAGGTCGCCTCGACCTCTTTCTCATTCCCCTTAAGGCGCCAGGCGTCGGCAAGGTTGACCCAGGCGGACGCAAACTGCGGGTCGAGCTTCAACGCCCGCCGGTACGCGACCACCGCCTCGTCGAAGCGTCCCAGGCGCAGGTAGAGGTTGCCGAGGTTCGTGTTGGCGTTCGGCCAGTCGGCATCCTGGCGCTGCACCTCGATGTATTCGCCCAGGGCACGGCGATAGGCCTCGCGTTGGCCTTCCGGCATCTGCGCTTCGGGTATGCCCGCCAAGACGCGTGCAGCCTCGATGCGAACCCCCCGTAGCGGATCGCTCAGCAGCGGCCCGGCGGCCCGTAGGCGGTTGCCGGGGTCTGCCGGCTCGATCATCTCCAGCGCGGCGATGCGTACCTCGGGGTCGGCATCCTGCAGCAATTCACGCGCAGTCGTCAGCATCGGCGTGCGCATATGCGGCACCAGCATCTGGGCGGCAGTCGCGCGCACCAGCGGCGGCTGCGCGCCGCTCTGCGCGAGCGCGAGCAGGCCGGGCACCGCCCTGGCGCCCTGCGTCACCCCGGCATGCAGCGCCGGCCCGATGCTCGGTCGCTGGCGCCAGCCCTTGCCATACCAGCCATCGAGCGCACCGGCTGCCCACTCCGGCTTCTTGCCGGCATGGCACTGTGTGCAGGCATCGGGACTACCGAGTTCCCGGGCCAGGTCAGGGCGCGGCACGCGCAGGCTGTGGTCGCGCCGCGCATCGATCACCATGTAGTTCTTTGTCGGCATGTGACAGGCAACACATTGGCCGCCCGCCGTCTCCGGCTTGTGGAAATGGTGCTGCGGACTAGCAAACGCCGCCGCGTCGTGGCAACGCGTGCATAGCGCATTTCCTGCCGCCCGAGTCTTCGCGGTGTGTGGCTCATGGCAATCCATGCAGGTGACACCCTGCTGAAACATCCTGCTTTGCAGGTAGGAACCCCAGACGTAGACCTCTTCGCGCTGCTGGCCGTCGGCGTGGTAGTTCGGCGCAGTCAGCAGCGCCAGGCGGTGGGTGTCGGCCAGCGGCGCGCCGGGCTGGTCGCGCTCGGCGAGGGTGCCGCGGCGCGCATGGCACGCGGCGCAGGTGTTGTTGACCGCCGGGTCGGTCGGGCGATCCCGCCGCGCGTAGCGCGCGCCGGGCTCGGGAAAGCGCCAGGCCTCGCGCCAGCGGCTGGCCGTCGGAAAGGCAAGGCCCTTGTCGTCATCGGCCCGGTAGGGCTTGCCGGCGGTCTTCGCCCATTCGGCATGGCGCGATCCCGGGCCATGGCAAGCCTCGCAGGACACGTTCAGTTCGCGCCAGTTCGTGTGGTAGCTGTCGGTCGCCGCATCGTAGCCCTTGCGCAGTCCGGTGGAGTGGCATTCGGCACATTGCAGATTCCAGTTCTGGTAGAGCCCGGTCCAGTGCAGCGGATCCTTGTGGACGATCTTTTCCCCGGCAAAAAGATGGAACCAGCGTTGTCCGCCCGCTGCCTTGGGCCGACTGTCCCAGGCAATCGAAAGCGCCTGCAGTCGCCCGCCGGGAAACTCGACCAGATATTGCTGCAGCGGCGTCACGCCGAAGACGTACTTGATCGGGAAATCGGCCAGCTTGCCGTCGGCCCCATCGGTAGTGACGTAGAACGTGTCGCCACGCTTGAAAAAGCGTGAAACCACGCCGCGATGGCTGAACGTGGCGCCGCCGAAGTCGCCCAGCACGGTCGCCGCAGTCGGCTCCTGCATGGCCAGGTCGTGATGCGATCCCCGCCAGGCCTGGGCCTCCTTGGCATGGCAGCCCGCGCAAACCTGCTGGCCGACGTAGGTCGCACCCACCGGCTTGGCGCCCTGCTCGGCGCCCGCGGCCATGCTCCAGGCCAGCCATGACGCCAGCACGGCGACGATGGTCGGGAAAGTGGGGCGACGCATCGAAAGCATCGTGCTCAGGCTCCAGCCATTGCCTTGCGGCTCGAGCAAGCCCCTTGGGCGGATTGCCCGGCTACTCGCTCTTCAGCCGTTTCGCGCCTTCGATCAGGGGGTGCCAGCCGAATACGAGCGTAAACATGAAGCCGTCCATGCGCAGGTCGTCGGGCGCCTTGTCGTTGACGGTCGACTTGTAGCCGACGGTGAGGTTCACGTTGTCGTTGATCTGGTAGCCAAGCGTGAGCCCGACGCCGACGTTGTTAAGCCGTGACCCGGTGACGCCGTTGATGGTCGCACGGCCGCCGCTGTACCAGGAAGCATCGACCGCCCCCCACAGATGCTCGGTGAAGTCGCGCGTCAGGTGAGCGTCGAGCTGGTACATCGGATCGGTTTCCATGGTCTGGCCGACATAATCGTTGTTCTTTCCGAAGAGCCATACGGCGGGAAGGAACTCCAGGGTGGTGCGCCGCCCCGGAACCCACGAGCCGAGTTGCCAGATCATGGGCATTCCCAAGCGCCCATACCAGCGGTTCTGGCCGATATTCAGTTGCTTGCTGTTGTCGTACTCACCAATCGGCAACGCCAGGTCGGCAAGCAGGTCGATGGAGAATCCCGGCTCGTAGCGCATGGCATCCGGGATGTTCTTCTGCGCCTTGGGGCCGAGGATGTTGATGTCGAACTCGAGCATCGGGTCGCCGAAGCCGCTCGCCGACTGCTTGGCCGTCCGTCCGGCGACCGTGACGTCGCCGGAGATTCGGCCCATGGGCAGGATGAGCGCCGCCATGGCCGAGCGATCGGCCATGGTAAAGGTGTGTGCATAACCCGCCATGGCCAGGGTGGCATCGAAGTTCGCTCCCGGGGTTACCGTATGTCCGGCATCGAACGGGTTCGTGTTGCCGCTGATCGAATTGACGATGAGCGGCACCCCGTTGGCGCCCGACAGGCTCTTCAAGTAGAACCGTCCCGGTACCTGGGCCGAGGATTGCAGCGGGTAGAGCGCGCCCAGCGTCAGCGTCGTCGCGACGACCAGTCGCAGCCAGCCTAGTGGTTTCATGAGGCCTGCGTCGTTTTTCATAAGCTATGTGTCCTTCGTGAATAATGCTCGGCGCGTCAAGGTTCAAGGCTTGGGATCGGCCACCATGTCCTTGGGCGGAATGAACTGTCGCTTGTAGATCATCGGCGGATAGCCGGCATCGTCAGGCACGCGCGGCGGCAACTGGTCCTCCAGCGTCTCGAACGCGGAGCGGCTGGGCAGGATGACGTTGTTCGCCTTGGCATAGCTGTCCCAGAGGGCGAGCATCTCCCGCAACTTGTCGGGGTGCTGTGCCGCGAGGTCCTTGCGCTCGGCGGGATCGGTCGCGAGGTTGAAAAGCTCCCAGTCGCCCTTGCCGAAGGACTTGAACTGCCAGCGGATCTTCCAGTCGCCTTGCCGCACCGCACGGTTGCCGAAGATCTCCCAGGCGAGATAGTCCTGCTCCTGCCGCGGCGATTCCGCCTGGCCCGCGAGCACCCGGTTCCAGGACTTGCCGATGAGGTCGGGCGGCGTGCGTCCGTCCTGGGTCTTCGCCGGGTAAGTGGCGCCGGCGAGTTCGAGCAGCGTCGGCATGATGTCGGCGACGTGCATGAGCCCGCGGTTGATGCTGCCTTTGGGCCGCTTGACGGCCGGGCCGCTGACCACGAGCGCGTTGCGGATGCCGCCTTCCGCGACCCAGCCCTTGTACTGGCTGAAGGGCGTCATCGACACCTGTGCCCACATTGGGCCGTAGCCAATGTAGGAGCCGGGGTCGCCCCAGGCGTTGGGGTGCGTCTGCGACCACTTGATCGCCGCGAAGAGGAAGTCGCGCGAGCCGGGCGAACCCGCGATCATCTTGAACAGGTCGGTGCCCTCGGCGCCGTTGTCGCCGAACACGATGAAGACCGTGTTCTCGTACTCGCCGATTTTCTTGAGATGGTCGATGAGCCGGCCGACGTGGAAGTCCATGTTCTCCATCATGCCGGCATAGAGCTCCATCTTCTTGCCTGCGATCGCCCGGGCCGCCGGCGCCAGCACGATCGGATCGGGCAGGAACCACATGCGCTCGGCGAGCTGGGTGCCGGCGGGCGTAATGCCGAGCTCGATCTGTCGCTTCAGCCGCTCCTGGCGCACCGCGTCCCAGCCTTTGTCGTACTTGCCGACGTCGCGGTCGCGCCATTCCTTAGGCAAGTGATAGGGGTCGTGCGGGGCCTGGTGCGCGACATAGGCGAAGAAAGGCTTGCCGTCGCCGCGGTTGGCGTCGATGAAGCCGATCAGCTTGTCGGTGTAGGTCTTGGTCGCGTAGTAGTCCTTGGGCAACTCCGTCAGGTAGCGGCCATCCTCGGTAAACACCGACTGCGGCGCCGCCCCGGTGAAATTCGTCATGTCCCAGTAGCTGCCGGCGCCGTCGAGCAGCGAGAAGTCGCGTTCGAAGCCGCGCGCGGCGGGGATCAGCTCGGGCGCCTTGCCCAGGTGCCACTTGCCGACCATGTAGGTGTGATAGCCGGCGCCCTTGAGCACCTGCGGCAGCGTGACGACTTGCGTGTTGAGAAAGCCTTCGTAGCCGGGGACGCCGCGCTGGTTGGGGGCGGTCCACTCATCCATGTTGCCCATGCCGTTCACGTGGGTGTCGACGCCGCTGAGCAGCATCGAGCGCGTCGGCGAACAACTCGCATGGGTGTAGAAGTTGGTGAAGCGAACGCCTTCGTTCGCCAGGGAGTCGAGGTTCGGCGTTCTGATCTCGCTGCCGAAGGAGCCCATGTCGGCGTAGCCCATGTCGTCACCGAGGATGACAACGATGTTCGGTCGGCGGGGTGCATCTGCGGCCAAGGCAATGCCGGGTGCGGCGAACGCCGCGAACATGCCGATAACGCCAAACATTCTCAGCAACCCACGCCGCTTGCCCGGCTTTCTTGCTATGGCGCACGTCAAGCGCGGCAGAACGGTCTCCATTGCCCACTCCCTAAAACATCAACTGAAAATAATAACCTGATTACGTGCGCCATCACCCATGTTGATGGGTGATCATTGGGCAGGTCTGGACCATTTTCTGGTTCAGCGCCGAAGGTGTCGCGCACGACTGATAGACTTTCCTTCTCCTGCCCCGGTCGGCCAGATTTCGCGTCTGTACGGCCACCTTGCGCAGTTTCAGGCCAGCCATCAGGACCGTCTATCGGAATACCGCATAACATGGAAATAGAGGAACCTCCCGGCGACATCGTCGAACCCTCGGTCACGGTTGTCGACATCTGCGACCCCGCGACCGTCAACGCCGGCATTGAACTGATCGATCAGGATGCGGTGCAGCTGCAGTCGAAGCCCCTGCGTGCGCGTCGAGTGATTACTCGCCTCGAGACTGCCACGGTGATGTTCCATTCGTGCAACCTTCGCCTGAGAACCGCCACCAGCGTCCGCAAGGATTTTTTCGCCTACGTCACCTTTGGCCCGCAAGCGAAGGGGACCGTAAACGGCTTGGCGGTACGACCGGGCCTTATGCTGGCCGTTGCGCCCGAAACCGAAGTCAGGTTCGTGGTCGATGCCGGCTGGGAGGCCATCGCCTTCCTTCTTCCGCCGCACGATATCAACGTCCATCTGAACGCGCGCCAACGTGAAGGAGAGTTTCATATCCCGCAGGGGGTCGAGGCACTCCAAGTCGACGAAGCGGAGGCTCGCGCCCTCTTCGACTGGGGGAAGCGGCTCATAGACACTGCCGTACTTGAGCCCGCCCTATTCAACGAGTGCATGAGCGGTCGGGCCGCCGCCCAGGTCGAGTTGCTCGAGATTCTATTGGCAACGCTGGACATGGCCCGAAAATACGAGCCGTCCCGCAGCGACAGAACGCGGCAGGTGCAGGCGCACATCGTGCACATCGCCGAGGATCACGCCCAATCGCTGACCGGCACCAGTATCTACGTTACCGACCTCTGCCGGGTTGCCGGGGTGAGCGAACGTACCCTCCAATATGCATTCAAGGAGGTCCTCGGATTGACGCCGATAGCCTATCTGACCCGGCTCAGGCTGCATCGCGTGAGGCAGGCACTCCTTGCAGCACATCCGGAATCGACAACCATCTCGGTCGAAGCGCTCCGCTGGGGCTTCTGGCACTTCGGTGAATTCGCTCGGGCCTACAAGGACTGTTTCAGCGAGCTGCCGTCGGACACGCTACGGAGAAAACCCTCGTGACCCATCCTGGTGCAATCGGGGATGGAGCCCACGCCGATGACGAGCCCAGGCTAATCAGGGAGTGCCCGCCCCCGGCACCTCGACCTCGACCACTCGCAGGGTGGCGCTGGGCGTACGCGCAATCTCGGCCGGATCATGGGAGTCCGAGCCGCAGATGAAGAGGTGCCGGCGTTCCGGCCCGCCCAGCATCACCGCATAGCACTCCGTGTCCAGTTCGACCCGCTCGACGATCTCGCCGCCTTCGCGGACCCGCAACGCGCCGTACTTGCCCTCGGGGTTGGCGAGCCACACGGCGCCCTCGGCGTCGAGCGCGATGCCGTCCGGACTCACGTCCTCGGGCAAGTGGGCATAGACGCGCCGATTGGCCAGTGATCCGTCGGCTCCGACGTCGAACGCGGTCAGGCGGTGGCCCATGGTCTCGCCGACGATCAATGTCTTGCCGTCGGGCGTGATCACCATCCCGTTCGGGAAGTGCAAACCGTCGGCGACGACCCGGGTACGCCCATCGGGATCGACGCAGGCGATCACGCAGGTATCGACAGGCTTGAGCGTGGGATCGAAGAAGTTGTAGCCGATGTCTCCGACATACATCCGGTCCCGGGCATCGACGATCCCGTCGCTCAGGCAGAAGGTCGTGATGTCGGCGAGGTTAGCCAGGGGCTGCAGGGTCTTTCCGTCCCAGCGGTGGATCTGCCGCTGCATGGCGTCGCCGACCAGAATGCTGCCGTCGCGTCGGAATCCAAAGGCGTTCGGAATGAATGGCAGCTCCACCGCCGTCTCGACCCGACCCGCGAGGTCCGCGGTCTTGATCCGCTTGTCGTGGATGTCCAGGAACCACAGCTTGCCGTCACGCCAGCGCGGACTTTCGGTGAATTTCAGGCCGCGCGTGTTATCGATCAATATCTTGCCGCTGTGTGTCTTCATGCCGGTTTCCCTTCCAATGCCATAACTTTCGTTGTCAGCGTGCCCGCCGCCGGCTTACGCGCTGGCGCGATTGATGAAGGCAAGGCTGAGGTCGGTGATCGAGCGTGTCACGTGGCCTTTGCCGCTGACGTCGTCGCAGTAGATCAGACCGCCGGGGCCCAGGCGCACGGTTGTGCCGTCGCTGGCCGTCACCTCGCCCTCACCGGAGAGAACGATGCAGATATAGGGCTGCGGCGCATTGTGCGACGGCGCCTCGGTCCCGGCCGGGACCGATAACGTGACAAAACTGGTGACTGCTTCGATCTCGGTCATTCGCCCCATCGGGTTCGGCGGTGGCCCGAGGCGGGCTTCGTGCTCCGGAAGATCACAGACGCCGATGTGCGTCTCGCCCTGTTCGTCGGAGTAGATACGCGGGAACTTCATGGCCGGGTTTCCTTCTGCTGTGACTAAAAACTATTCTGTCTCACGTCCGCCGACGCGATGCCTACAGGTCGTGAAACTTCTGCAGCGCCGTCCGCAGCGGCCAGCGGCTGGGCAGCAGCTTGCGCGCCGGCTCGGCGAAGCGGCAATGCAGTGTCCCCAGCCGCTCGAAGCTGATCTCGATCTCGGCGCCCGGATCGATGAAGTCGTCGTGGTCGAGGCCGGTGCAATCCGGAATGGTGCCGAAGCCCATGACCGATCCGGGCTTGATGGACGTGATGAATCCGAGCCAGGCGAAGACATCCTCTGCCTTGTGATCGATGTCGGCCGTCGACCCCTGATAGCGGACCTGCCCGTCGACCTTGACTACGACCTTGAGATCGTACGCATCGCCGATCTCATCCGCCGTGACCAGATAGGGGCCGAGCTGATTACCCTTGTCCATGTCCTTCGTCAGGCAGAAGCCGCCGATGAACTCCTGCGCCTGGACGTCGCGGGCCGAAACGTCGTTGAAGATGCAGAAGCCCGCCACGGGCTGCCGTGCGTTGCCGTAGACGACGGCCAGTTCGGGCTCGATGTCCAGGCGCGATGTATAGAGCGGCCAGGGGATGGTCTCCCCGTCGCCGACGATCGAGTTCATGTTGCACTTGTAGTAGGACAATCGCTCCGGCAGGCCTGCCGGCGGTGCGGTCGGCTTGACCAGCAGCATCTTCGCGAAGGCCTGCAAGATCGGGGCGGTCTGCGGGTTGTCCTTCTCGTACTTCATCATGGTTTCCGCAGAGTTCTTGAGATGCCGTGGCGTCAGGCCGAAGTCGAACAGCGCCGCCACCTCGACCGGCTCGTGCAGGCTCACGTCCTGCAGGCGCGGCCTTTCGCCCTCGGGCCATTCGCCCAGATGCGCCCCGCCCCAATCGGCCAGTTCGCGCGCCGCGTGCTCAGTCTCCGGCAGGCCGGCCAGGTAGGCGTGGCTGTCGCCCAGGCCGGGCCGGGTGATCCCGCTGCGCTGCTGCATGGTATCGAACGCGATGGCACGGTCGCCGATGACGACGCCGAAGCGGGGCTTGGAGTGGCCTTGGGAAAAACGGATCAGCTTCATCGTGGTGTTCCTCGTTTACTTCTGCCGGGTCAGAACTCGACCTCGATGCCCTTGGCCTTGGCCACGGCGAGGACCGCGTCGAAGACTTTCGCGTGGTCCCACGGTGTGTCCGTGGCCTCGCTGCGGAACTCGCGGTAGGCCCGCTCGACGTTCATGAACAGGCGCGCCGGGGCCCGCCATCCGCCATAGGGCCCAAAATCGATCTTCTTCGACGCCTCCAGGGCGCTCAGTCCCAGCCCGAAACAGCGCTGCGATTCCTCGCGCACGTATTCGAGGTAGGCCTTCATCTCCAACGCGCCCTCGATCCCGCACACCGGCCCATGTCCGGGAACGATGACGTCCGGGTCGAGCGAGATGATGAGATCGAGGACCTTGAGCCATTTCTCGTAAGTGCCGTTCCAGCCCATGGGGGTGCACTCGCGGAAGATCACGTCGCCGGCAAACACGACCTTTTCCTTGGGCACATGGATGATCGAATCACCGATCTGGTGGCACGGCCCCACGTAGATGAGGTGCACTTCCGTGCCGTCTAGATCCAGAACGTGCCGCTCCTCGAACACCGTCGTCGGCAGCACCAGCCTGATGCCGTCGAAATCGTAGTCCTGCTGCAACTGCCTGGCGACGGCCAGAACGCCCGGGTGCAGGGCCTTGAGCAGCATCCGCGTGAGGAAGCGATCGGCCCCCTTGAGCAGCTGCTGGGTCTCCTTCGGGTCGGCAACATGCGGCATCAGCTCCTTGACCGTCCGGTGCGCGATGATCTCGGCTCCCTCGAAGAGCTGGTTGCCCCACACGTGGTCGCCGTCTTCATGCGTATTGATCACGCGCTTGGGCATGGCGCGCCAGACCTTGCCGAACAGCTCGATCATCCTCCGCCCGTGGGGCAGGTCCGATTGCGTGTCGATGACCACGCCGCCACCGAGGTTGATGAGCCCCGAGTTGGCGTCGCACACGAGGTTTTTCTCGTTCAGAACCGCAAAGCAGTTTGCGCTGACTTGCTGAAGTTTCATGGCGGCTCCCCACTCATGTGAAATCGCACTGCGTTTCGTCTACGGTTCGGCGCGAGGAATGTCGGACGATTGCAGTGACAATACTATTAACTCTACCGCTGCATCTCGGGATCGTCGATCGGAATTCCGCAAAACGAGTAAGCATGGTCGAACACCCCCCCCCCGGCACTATCGAATACCCTCGGGGCAATGACCACTTCGGAACAATCCGTCACCTGAACGTCGGCAATGGAGAACAACCTCCACTGACCGTTCATGGCTGGCACCTGCCCGATGAGCGCGCCACGGCTATGTCCGGAGTTGGCCGAAAGTCCGCGCACAACAGGATGCCAGAAAGCGGACCTTGGCTTGGGGCTTGTTAGCGCTCAGGCTATCGGCACGCGGCTGCCTTCATTTCCAGTCGCGCATTGACAGCACGTCTTTCAGCCAGCGTGCGTTGCGGGATTGTTCGACCATCAGCCTGACTTTCGACAGCGTTTCGTCGTCTGCCCCAGGCAGCATCGCATCGTACGCATCCAGCACGTCGGTAGTTGTGGGATCGTAGGCACGGCCTGCGGAAATCCAGTGCAGGGCGAGGAATCCGCAATCGGCCGCAAACGCCGGATGGCTGGCGGCAAAGTCCTTGGCCGCCCGGATCAGCGTGCGATGGTCGGGCGGTGAGCGGCGAGCCAGATCGATCGCCATCTCCAGAAAGCCGGCATCCTTTGCGGCCGCGAACCACTTCCCCTCGTCGCCAGGCGTCGTGCCGACCAGATCGCCGAGGATCGCCTGACGATCCTTGCCCGGATACTTCCGGCAGACCGCCTTGAAGGTGGCCAGGTAGGAGCTCCCGCGATGGGCCTGCATGGCGTATCGACGATACGCCTCATCGACCATGCCCGAAGCCAGCAGGATGTCTTCGCAGGTTTGGGCGATCAAGGCATCCGGCTCGTTCAGGCCCCGGCAATCTTCGGCATAGCGCAGGGCCTCGGCTTTCCGGCCCAGGGCAAGCAAGGACTTCACGCCCCACTGGCGGTGAAACCAGAAGGGACGGCGCTCTTTGCTCAGGAGGGCGAGAAGTGGCTCGTGACGGCCGGCGGCGTACATGGCCGACAGGCAGATGTTGGTGCCATGGAAGAACGCATACTGCCCGGGCCCGACGCTCCAGACGCTCTCCACGGTACCGACCAACCGATCGGCCCATTCGGCCGCCAGATCCGGTCCAGCGCAAAGCTCTCCCCAGAACTCCCCGAGGCTTTCGATGTAGGGCGGATCGTCATCACCGTGGGCCTCGAACAGCTTCTCCAGCCATTTGCGACGAACGGCGGTGTCAACCGGTGCGGAGGCGATGATCGGTACCAGCGCCTCGATCGCCCGCCGGACGGCAGTCCCTACCGCACCGGAGGAGCCGTCCACGTTCTGCAGCGCTGGCGAGACTTTGTGCAGGAAGAGTACGGCGCCTTCTGCACCCAGGGCCGGATCCTTGCGTGCGACCGCCTTGATTTCGGAGACGGCCTCCTTGATCCGCGTCAGCGCCGGTTCGTCCCGCCAGCCGAAGGCACCGCGACGGAAGCGGGGAGCGAAGGTCCAGGCTGACGCGGTCTTCGAGCTAGCCATTGCCCTTCACCGACGGAAGCACGCCCACCGGGTCGGCAGACCGGCTGCCATCCACGATGCGATGCAGCAAGGCATAGGACACGCGCCACTGCTGGCCATTGCACATCAGCGTGACGGTCTTGTCGTTCAGGCGAACCACCTGGCCGGAGCGCTCCTTCTGTTCGCGATCGACGAATCCCACGGTATCCCCCACCGCCACTTCGTTGCGCCCGAGTCCCTGTCGTGGCTGCTCCCGTACCTCGATGTCGGCGTTATCGAGGTTGATGGCAGCGTAGGAGATCAGCCAGCGGCGGCGAGTTTCCTGATCGAGGACGACGGCCTGCTTGCGCCGAAGCTCGAGGAGCTGGCCGACATGGGCCCGGTTGGTGGGTGGATCGAAATAGGTGACCGTCTGGCCGACCCGCAACCGGGACTGCACGGCCAGCATCCAGTCAGGCTGGTCGAGGGTGCGGTCGATGGCGGCACGCAGCCGGAAGAGGTCGAAGGCCGATGCCTGGCGCAGGGCGGCGAGGATCTGGGTGTAGTCCATGGCGAGCGGGGGGAGGCGACGAGCGATGAGCGATGAGCGATGAGCGATGAGCGATCTTACCGCCCCGGATCCGGATCAGAGAATGGAACTCCTTTCAACGACGAAGGAGTCCATCATGGAAATGACCGGTAAGCGCGAAGCTTGGAACAAGGGAAAGCTCGTAGGCCAGAAGCCGCCCCTCAAACCGAAGGACATTTGGGCGATCCGGATTCACCTGCAGAACGCCCACGCCGTCCGCGACCTTGCGATGTTCAATCTGGCCATCGACAGCAAGTTGCGCGGCTGCGATCTGGTGAACCTGCGTGTTCGCGACATCACCCACGGAAATCAGGTTCTCGCCCGCGCGATGGTGGTGCAGCGCAAGACGCAGCGTCCGGTACAGTTCGAGCTGACCGAGCCGACCAGAACAGCGGTATCGGCCTGGCTCGAGAAATCTCATCTGCGAGGCGATCAGTTTCTGTTCCCGAGTCGGGTGGCGAACTCTCCGCATGTCTCGACCCGGCAGTACGCGCGGATCGTCCATCATTGGGTTGAGTCCGCCGGCCTGGACTCATCGGCCTTTGGAACGCATTCGATGCGGCGCACCAAGGCAACACTGATCTACAAGCGCACGAAGAACCTGAGAGCGGTCCAGCTTCTACTCGGCCATTCCAAACTGGAGAGCACGGTCAGATATCTCGGGATCGAGGTGGATGACGCACTGGAGATTTCGGAGCAAACTGAAATTTAGCTGGCATCTTGCGGCTGCACATTACCCGTGCGGCCGCTTTCTGGCAGTATTTCACACGCGGGCTCTCGGCCATCAAGAGACGGTCGGCTTCGAACGGCGTATGAGTGCTACAGACTGGGATCCGACTGCTGACATTGGCATCCCCAGTGGCCGGTGCAGTCAGGTTTCTGCCGTTAAGGCTCGGCTTAGTCGTCTGGCTCTTCGACCCGTTGCCGACGGTAGCGTCCTCGGTGAAAATGACCCTGATACAGCATTTTCCACCATTGACCGTAGTTGGTTGCGCTTCAGCACAGGCGAAATGTTCTCGCCGGTGCCTCAGCACACCAAGCGAGAGAACACAGGACTGGGCCGACAAGCATCAGGCGGCTTCCGATGCCTTGAGGAATTCTTCTAAAGGCTCGTCGAATTGAGGCACATGGACGAATATCCATTGCTCAATTAATTGGAGCAGCGCGTCCGGATGGATCGACACTAGTCCTACGTGAGGCTGCCCTATGAGGGAAGTCAGTTGCGCTGAAATATCAGCGTGGTCCTCGGCGTGACGTTCCAGACTCGGCACCCCGTACTGGCGCATGAGCGCCTCCTCCTCCCGGAAATGTCGATACGTGAACTGGAGTAATTCGGAAAGAGCACTTCCGACTGCCTTGCCGCATTCCGCTTGCTGGCTTTGAGAGCAGCATTCGCACTGCTTGGTCTCGCTAGAGCAAATCACCGCAAGTTGCTTCGTTATCGGGCAGAGCGCCGTGTAGTCCTCATTGAGGACCGGGTGCCTTACTGTCGTTTCAGTACTGCATATCGTCATCGCCGATACCTGTCAGTCTGTTTGCTTAGCCTCGTGAAGTGCTGCTATCCGTTTGTGCCATTCTGATGATACTTACATCATCATCACTGCACAATTGAGCGAAAGTAATTGGCGGTGTTTGATATGTCGGCAATATTTGCGACTCCAGACGCCTGCCGATACGTTTTACAGTCGATCCTGACAACAGCAGATTGGGTGTGCGGTAGTCCACCTGAATCAATTACTAACCATTGGAACGTCAGGTCCATTCTGGTAGCGGCCACTCAAACTTCCAACGCTTCGGGGCTGTCAGTAACCGTTCCCGCTGCACAGCCGACTGCCAATCTGAAATTGGCGAATCACGCGGCTGAACGACTGCTTCAGAGCAACACCCGATCTGAACGTCAGGTATGGAGCGGAAAGTCCAGCGACCGTTGATGGCTGGTTGCGGCCGGTGAGGCCGGCGGGATTGGCTCATAGAGTGCAGTCTATTTCTTGAGGTCAAGAACCTTGGCCGTCGGCCGAAGTTCAGCAAGCTTAGCCTCAAGGTCAGCGACCTTTTCCGAGAGCTCCACTATACGCAGATCGGCGTCTGCAAGCAGGCCCACCGCTTTGTCTCTCTGCAGTTTCAGGTCCGATATGGTCTGCTTCGTGTCCCGGTTCTTGCGCCGCTGCTTGAGCAGGCGTTGGCGTTCGGAGGGTTGCTGCTCACCCTTGTGGGCAGCAACCCACTCCTGGATTTCAAGGACCAGCAAGGGGAATCGGGACTTGCGTAGCGCAGATGGGTCTAGTCTCGCTTCCTTGGCGACGTTGTTCTGGCTGACATGCGTTCCCTTGGGCAACACCTCAGGAACATTGAGCTTCAACCTCTCGAACGCTGCGCGGAATCGCTGCTCGGCGCCGAGCGCTTCGTCAGGCTGCTTTGATGTAGGCAAAGTAATTCTCCAGTCCGCGTTGTTCCTGCACCAGGAAACGGTAACGGGGTGTGTCCAGTGGAGTCTGCGACAGCTGCAGGCGAATGGCGTCGAGTCGCTTCTGGTTGGCCGGGGCGCGAGTGCGATCAAACAGCACGTTCACGCACGGCTTCTCGCCGTCGCCACCCGCGCAGTCCCCCACCGAGGTAACGCAATCACCATCACACGGGCCGTTCTTCATACAACCGCCCAGCACGGTGAGTCGCCCGCCAATCCGATGCTCGCGGAAGACCTTTTCGAAGTGATGGGCGTCGGCTTCGCTGATGAGATTGACCGGCTTTCCGTCGTTGGCGGGTGCAAACATTCTCGCCTTGTGCTCTTCCCCATACGGACTGACGAAACGATCCGTACGCATGGCTTGCAGGTCGCGTCCCATCCCTTCATAGAAGGCATTGACCAGCAGGGTTCGGACCGAATCATTGAGGTGCAGGGACGTGTTCCCGCGCCCATAGTACAAGGACTGGTTACGCGTCAGATGCTTCATCTGGAGCTGCATCGAGGAATCGCTGATGTCGCCGGAGGCAAACATGTTCACGGCTCCCGTGCGCCGGTACTGGTGCCAAGCCAAGTGCCAGGGCTTCCCGACCTGGAACTGCTCGGGATTCAGGGTAGGACACACGGAGCGAGCGATTTTCAGGTCCTCCTCAGTAAGGGTGATCTGCCGTGGATCGAACAGGAGAGGGTACGCCTTTAGGATCCCGGCAAGAGACTGCACCCCTGGTCGCACGGTACCGTCTCGCGACGCCTGTCCTCTGCCCCAAGGCTCGATGGCTCCGTTGATCAAATGCGGATTGTCACCCTCGCGCCACCGCTTGGGGCTTGCTAGGCGCATCTTGGTGATGGACTGCAGGGCCTCGATGGAGGGTGTGATGCTCGGCGAGGCGATCCACAAGCCGGCCTCGTCCGGATCGGTCTTGGTGGTTTCGCCCTGGATCAACGGGATGCGACCAAACACGGGATCGTCATGCCAGACCAGGCAGTCCCATTGGACCGATGCTGCCTCCTCGATGCGCATCAGCGTAAAGGCAACGAGGTCGATCATCGCGGCGTACTGGATCAACTGGAAATAGTTACTAGACGCATTAATGCCACGCTTCCCTTCGCAACTGCCAACCCATTTTTCAAGGACGTCCTTGATGCCATATCGCTGTGCCGTAGCCGCGAACGGGCCGTAGAAGGTGATCCGGCTGTGCTCGCCGGTTCTGCCCTCCGGTAGCTTCTGAAATGGATTTCGCGAGGTCCCGTTCTTCCGCGAGGTCCTATTCTTATTCTGTTCACGAAGCTGAAGTACCCCATTGCGTTCATAAGCATCAACGCAGAAGGCGAAGCAGGCCTCGATGGCCTCGCGATGCTCGTTGTAGTCACGGATGCACTCGGCCACGCGCGTCACGAGGTAGGTCCAGATGCGCGGCGGAATGTACTCCGTCTGCTCGGGGTCGTGATCGGGCTGGAGACTCTTCAGCCGGGCAATGCCTGCCTGATCGAGTAGCTCGAAACCCAGGAGATCGCGGTAATCACGCAACCGGTCCAACTCGGCGATGATCTTGCTGTATTCGCTTTTCGACAAGCGCTTCGCCACCTGGTCGATCACTGCGGGGTAGCGCGACAGATCGGAAGCGAGGATGCCATTCTGGCTGCAGACCGCAAAGATCGTCCGCATGCGTATTGCAAATTCGTGCAACGATTTAGGCTTAGGCGCGCGGGCGGCATCCGGACCCCATCCCCGCCATGCGAACAAGATGCGCAGGAGGTCGGCATTGGCCGAGTCCATGACGACCGAACGGCCATGCTTCTGCGGCCCGTCGCCGAAGGCGAACGTGGTTATCTTGCCGAACCACGGCGTGAGATCAATGTCGGGGGCGCCGAAGCGCGACACCGGCTTACCATCCTTGTCCTCAACCCATACCCAACCTTTGGGCGGTGGCCAGCTCGGCGGCCGGAACGAGACTGAGCTGGGCGTGATATGCGGCAGATCGATACCCAACCCAAACAAGCTCAAGTCGATGTTCTTGCCGTCCATTTCAGACCCCTTCCGCGCTTTCAATGAGGTAGCGCCAGTGAAGATGGAAATCCCCCTCGGCGAGCTTTTCCAGGGCCTCGCTGACCCATGCCTGGCGCTTGGTATTCGAGTCTTCGAACCATTTGAGCTTCTGGGTCAGGACCTGCAGCACCATTTCCACATGGGCGGCCCGGTCGGCCTTGCCCTTCTCCGTCGGTCCGAAACGGCGCAGCAGGAGCGTATTCAGGAAGCGCATGCTCGCCATCGACCAGACGTAATCCTCGCTATCGATGTCGCGGTGATGCCCGCAGAAGAGACATCCCGCCGGATGCGTGCAGTCCGGCTTCGGCGTTTCAGCGGGCAGGTCAGGCAAGGGTTCTGGGACGCCGTCACAGATGCCGACGGCAGGGCACGGCATCATGGAGCCGCCGAGCCGCGGATCGGTCTTTCGGTAGAACTGGATGATCTCCCGCATCGCCACCTGCAGGCTGGGCTTTTCATAGTCGCGCACCAGCGTTTGCTTGAGGTGCTGGGCCTTTTCTGCCGTGAGGTCGGGGTCGCGTGATTCGCGCAGCAGCCAATTGATTCGGGTTTTTCGCAGGGTGCTCGCCGGAATCCAGGGGATGCCCAGCTCCTGGCAGAGTTTTTTGAGGAGGCGCGTATTGAGTTCCGAGTGGTCGGCGCCCCCAAACGGTTGGACAAAGGGAAACAGCTTGTCCGTCAAGTTGCCGACCAGTTTTTTGCGCAGGGTGAGATAGTCTTCGAACACCGCCTTGTAGTCGGTGAAGATTTCGAACAGGACTTCCTTCTGCGCACGCTCCTTGTAGTCATACACCTTGTAGCCGTCGATGGTGCTTTCGTACGAGTACTGCGTGATCTTCAGGTCGGCGGCCTGACTCAGGTTCATGGCTGTCTGCCCGATGAACAGCATCAGCTCCGCCGCGATGCGGAGGTTGATGAGCGGAAAGCGCGTGCGCGGCGTGTGCTCCGCCTCCCAGGCCGCGCGGTGGGCTAGTACGACTCGGGTGTTGTGCTTCCGCCTGTAGCCCGGTTGAAGGCAGGCGGCGGTTTGGGGATCTTGCATGCCCGACCACTGTTCGACGCAGCGGCCATCACGGGTCCGGATCATGGCCGGCAGGGGACCATAGATCGCCTCCAACGGCAGGCTGTCGATGACATCCACCAACAGGTGGCCGAAGGCGAAGGTGTGGGCCAGATTCTGCTTGTCCGCCTGCACCCCGACGGCGCGGGCGCCACGCTTGCGCCCGTGCGCCAACCGCGTGGTTTGGTGCAGGGGCTGGGTCCGTTCCAGCGCGGCACCAATGATAGACGAGACTAGTTGTGCAATGGATATGGCGGATTCTTCCTTGATCTCGCCCTTGACGCGCCAGCGATCAACGAGGAAGTCGGTCCAGTGCCGATAGGTGGTTTCCACGGTTTCCAGCGAGAGCGGCTGGTCGTTTTGGTCGGCCCAGATTACAAAGGCTCGCAACTTATCGAATGTATTCCGCGCGGTCGTTCTTGCCCCCTTGCCGCCCGCCACCAGGCGCGCCGTCATTTCGGCATGGATACGCGTTACCAGGGGGAGGCGTTCAGCCACCGGCTGGCCGTACTGTCCTTCCGCAATCGCAATGAAGGCTTTCCCGCCCCTGTAACCGACCTCGGAGGCCCCTTTGTAGAGCAGCACGCGCAGGTCCCACGGGGTTTCATTCCGTGCGTACCTGACCATCGGGAAGGTCAGGTCGGG
>Ga0208980_10000500_pt1 | contig 22161 bp, 17 predicted proteins | sample WetSurMetagenome_3_FD_187993 | JGI IMG/M metagenome (GOLD analysis project Ga0208980, IMG submission 187993) | Wetland microbial communities from Twitchell Island in the Sacramento Delta, sample from surface sediment Aug2011 Site A1 Bulk (version 2) | ecosystem: Environmental > Aquatic > Marine... | reverse complement strand
ATCCGCCGATCCATGGCACTATCACACCGACCAAAGCGATGGCAAAGTTACGCGGCTGGACAATATCCTTCATATTGAACTCGAACCCGATCACGAACAAAAGGATGACTGCACCCAGATGTGCCAGAGCCTGGACAAAATCCGTATAGGTGATCCATCCCAGCACGCTGGGGCCAACAACGATACCCACAAGAATTAACCCGATCACTGCTGATTGGTTGATCCGCGAAGCGACAAGGTAGCCGGCGAGAGCCACGAACAGGAGCAGGCTCATCTGAAATTCCGGCGATGTGAAGAGGGACTCCATCGCACTATATGGGAAAGAACAGTAAAAACATTTTTTGGTTAATTAAAATCTTTTTAAAAAAAATAAAATCTGCCCATTACATCACGGATTGTCTGATCCACTACGAGGGATAGGACTGGCTTTGATAGGGAATCACGTGCAGGTTAATCTTCACAGGATGACCATACAAGGCATTCAGTTTTGTATGCAGGTTTGTGAGCGGAGGTACCTGACTATCTCCACGGATGGTAATGTCAACTACGGTTGGCCGGACCTTGATACCGACGGTCTGGAAGGACCCATTACCCAACCATTCCTTTACGGCATCAGCCGTTCCTGCCTGTTCATTGGTCGTTAAAATTGCATTATAGGTAGTAACCGCGAGTAAAAGCGTAATCAGGAGAATGCCAACAGCGATAACCTGGATTGCTTTTCGCTTCGTCTCTTTACTTGCGTCAGCAAATCCCAATTCCTCAAGCCCCATAAGGCGAAATACCATTGCCCCGGCCAAGAGGATAGCGAAAAAGTTGGTAAGAAACAGAAGGAACGCTCCCCCGGCATCCAGCCATTCTCCACTCCCCAGTGAAATACCTACAACACACAACGGGGGGACGAGTGAGATGGCTATTGCCACACCCGCAAGGGAATCGGCAATTTCCTGTCGCCCTATTGCATAGGCTCCGGCAGCCCCGGCGGCCAATGCGATCATAAGATCCAGCAATCCCGGTGATACACGAGAGGTTATCTGGGTGTTGGTTTGATAGGCAATAAGTGAGTCCGGGATAAAGAAAGTCAACAGTATTGAGAGTACAATTACTCCAAGTATACCCAGCACCACTAACCGGAGGGCCTGCTTAAGACGGATGGTTGAGCCGAGGATCACTGCAGCTGCAGAGGCCATAATGGGCGTCATCAGGGGAGCGATTATCATCGCACCAATTACCGAAGCAGTTGAGTCGGTGACGACTCCGTATGTTGCAATGACCGTAGCGAGTGCCAGCAGGATAATGAAATTCACAATCTGCTTGTTTTTTCTTTCTCCTTCGAAGAACAGTCTGCTCTCAAAAGAGGGGAGATATTCAGGATCGAATTTGTTCGCCCGCATTTTAGTTAGGAAATCTGATATCATGGTACCCCGTAAGAAGAGTGTTATTGCACGGTCAATAGAAGATCTTGTACTATTAAAAAAATTTCTTTTCTGTCGGATTTACACAGATCATCTGGGATTCTACAACAGAAGGACTCCATGGTACTCAAACCTGATGCAAAGCCAGGAATCCACGATCTCCAGGCAGCCCCCTCTAAGGCATATCTCGTTTTAGACGCTATGCGTCATGATGAAAACACCACAGGGATACCTGCGTATCCGGTTTCCATTGATTAGACGGTTAATAATTTCTCTGGTGCTATAGTGCAGGTTAACTACAATCAGGGAATACAATTTTATTTTCAGACTTCGATATCATTTCTGGCGTTCGTGCGGCCCCTGTGGTGACCACCGTATGGGTCCCGACGCCACTCCCTTTTAGCATTCTTGTCACTGATTTCAAACCATAAATCAACACTTTAAAAAAAGATACCGGTGAATAATTAAGGAATGGATGTCGCGATTGTTGTCCTGTTCCTGGGGATTCTGATTTTTCTCGGGAACGTGTTTAACAGGGTATTCGCCCTCACAAGAATCCCTGACCTCCTCATCCTCATCGGGATTGGACTCCTCATCGGCCCGGTCCTTGGACTCATATCCCCGACAGAATATGGCATCGTTGGCCCGCTTTTCGCCACGGTTACTCTTGCGGTGATCCTGTTCGAAGGTGGGCTCCACCTGAAAATGGCAACAATACGATCGGCATTCCGGGGTACGATTGAACTTACACTCATCTCATTTGTTGTTACGATGCTCATTTCAGCAGGTATCCTTGTATACCTGCACCTTCTCGAACCACTCCCTGCCCTGATGCTTGGCGCTGCGATCGGCGGGACATCCTCTGCTGTGGTGATTCCGATGATTGAATACCTCCATCTCGGAAAGGACAGTCGTGCAATTCTCGCCCTGGAATCCGCCATTACTGACGTGCTCTGTATCGTATTACTGCTGACCCTGCTTGATATCTATATTATCGGGGAGCTGAATGTTCCCTATGTTGCATTACGGCTCGTTTCATCGTTCTTTGTCGCGGCGATACTCGGTGTTATCGGCGGGATAGCGTGGTCGGTGCTGTACCCCCACCTCAAAACCATAAAGAGTATTTTCCTGACCCCTGCTTTCCTCTTTATTATTTACGGGATCGTTACCCTTCTTGGATTTTCAGGAGCAATTGCCGCCCTGGCATTCGGTATCACGCTCGGAAACCTGCATTCTTTCAGTATTATCCGGTGGCTTCCGGGAGCACACGTTGAGCAGGTCGAACTCACTCCTCACGAAGTCACGTTTCTCTCGCAGCTCGTTCAGCTGCTGAAGACATTTTTCTTCATCTATCTTGGCCTGTCGATTATCCTCACCGATACAGAAGCGCTGAAGATCGGGCTCCTGATTACCCTGCTGCTGTTTGTTTTAAGGATCCTGATTGTCCGCTTCTTTATGCCGAAATCCATTCCGGTCTGGGACGCAAGTATTACGGCAGTCATGATCCCGAAAGGACTCGCCGCTGCCGTCCTTGCTGCTATCCCTCTTCAGAGAGGTGTTATTGGAGGAGAATTTATCGAAACGACCACTTATGCGATCATCCTGTTCTCAATCATTATCTGTTCTGCACTTGTCATCCTGCTGGAGCGTACGCCCGTCCGCAGGCTTTATGCAACACTATTCAAAAAATTCGGGATGGTAGCAGAACCGTCAATACAACCTGTGCCGGACTCCCCGGCCTGATCATATCCTTCGATACTACCATTTTTACGATGGGAATGGTTAGAAGGGTCCTGGATTATGAGTCTTTTTCGACAGTATATTACATTCCCGCGATCAGTAGTACCTTACTATGACAAATGATGTGCACGGTGAAAAGCACAAACATCATGAATCATCAAAAACATGCAAGGTGTGCAGATCTTCCTATGATCACGAAAGCCACCCCTCTTCCCTGGGTATTTGCGAGAGGTGCGGGTACAAAATCCTGATACTCCTGGTATGTACCATGATTATAATCTCGTATGCATGGTGGTATGGAGTATTCTGATACTCATCCCTAACACAGGATCTGGAATCAAAATAGTGATGCCTTGGCCATTACACCAAAAAAATTGAGATCCTTTTATATCTTATACAGTCTCCAGCCAGTCCCAGGCTTCCTCAATCCTTCCCTTTTTAAAGAACCTGACCGATAGACCCGTAAAGATCCCGGTGATCTTCACCATCCACGTCATCCATTCGTCCCAGGACTCGTCAGCGACAATAGCCATCCGTTCGACTTTTGAGAACTGCGACCATCCCTTCAGCTCTTCCCACACCCCCCCTTGTGTCCAGCCACCAAAATATTCGACTTGGATGAGCAGCCGGATTTTTTTGTACTGCTCAAGAGATCTTTCCAGTTCCGGGATCAGGTTATTGGTGTAATCTTCTTCCGTGAGCTTCCCGAAAAGGCGGAACCAGAGTATGTTTCCCCGCGCTGCATTTTTTTCTATCATAGCCTCTGCCTTGCACCGTGGATCTCTTAATATTTTCCCAAATATCCATCCGATTCAGGCTCCTCGGAAGACCAGAATGTCAGACTCTTGGTGTCAGATCCTTTGCCACGTATTTTTTTACGAATAGGGATGAATCTTCCTGAATAGCCGCACTTTGATCTGGTCATTGATAAGGAAGGACACCAGAGCATACCCCCAGACAATAAGGGCAAGCGACCAGCCGATTGGCGTCATGAAGATACCGTAGACAGCGATGACAGTCGCGGCTACCTGGGTAATCTCTGCTGTTCCAAAAAGAGCAAACGAGGGGTACGGGCGTTCCCAGAAATGCTGCTGGCCGGTGCGGGCAAGGTAAATCGTTAAATGACCTGCGACAGCAAGCTTGAGGAATATGAGAGTCTGTATGACATCTGGTGGGAGATGGTAGACTTCCCGTGCGACCCAGAGCAGGATGAAGCTTGAGACAACCCCCAGGATTCCAAGAATAGTTGCGAGGGTCATGATGCGGTTCATCTGCCAGCGCACGGGCTTTTGTGCGACCGGCGCATTATCAAAGGCGATCATCATAATCGGGAGGTCGTTCAGTATCGCCAGCATGACGATCATGAGAGCAGTAACCGGATAAAAATCCAGTAATACGATACAGAGGGTCAGGAAGATCAGGACTCTTACAGTCTCAGCAATCCGGTACACCGCATAATTTTCCATCCGCCGGAATATTTCCCGGCTTCTCTGAATCGCATCGATGATGACCGAGAGCCCGGGTTTGGTCAGGACAATATCAGCGGCAGCCTTTGCCGCATCAGTCGCACCGGCGACCGCAATACCGGCATCTGCCTCACGGAGTGCCGGAGCATCGTTCACACCATCACCGGTCATGCCGATGATATGGTCGCCTCCTTGCAGGATTTTCACGATATTGAATTTGTCTTCGGGAAGAACCTGAGCAAATCCATCGGCAGTCTCCAGTTGTTTTCGCGCCTCTTCTCCTTCACCGGCAATCAATGCAGTCCGGGGAAGGATGTTCCGGCCAAGACCCACCTGCCCGGAGACCTCATGAGCGATGGCAATGTGATCTCCCGTGACCATCTTCACGTTCACGCCGAGTTTTTTTGCCTCGATTATCGTGGCCGCAGAGTCCTCGCGGGGTGGATCGAAAAGTCCGATCAGGCCGAGGTACTGCCATTTCCCGTTATTGTCTGACTTCGCCACCCCGAGTGCTCTGAAACCCTTCTCCGCAAATCCCGTCACCCACCCATCCAGCGCAGACGCAGGAACCCCTTCACTTCCGGCAAGGGCTGTGATTGCCTGTGGCGCTCCCTTGGCCACGCTGAATGTTGTTCCGGAAGGGTCCCGGATGGTTGCCTTTGAGAATTTGGCAACAGGATCGAAGGGAACGAAATCCAGTATTTCATCACCGGCAATATCAGGACGTGATGTGATGCGATCAAACCGGGAGAAAATTGCCGTGTCGATGGGATCATTACTCTCTCTCCGGGAAGCCCTTGCTGCAGCGACAATAACGTCCTGTTCTGAAATCCCGGGAAAGGTCTTAACATCCCCGATACTGATGGAATTCTGCGTTATGGTGCCGGTCTTATCGGCGCAGAGGATATCCATGCCGGCCATCTCTTCTATTGCAGTGAGCCGGCTGACAATCGCCTCCTTTTTTGCAAGGGCCACTGCCCCAACAGCAAGTGTCACTGTCAATACCGCAGGAAGTGCTGCAGGAATTGCTGCTACGACAAGGATGAGGGCAAACTGAAGGGTATGCAGAAAAGATTCTGACCTTAGGAAAGCAACAACCATTACGATGCTGACCATCGCGATAGCAAAGACAATGAGGTAGTTGCCAATCCGCTCGACAGCTGCCTGGAAATGGCTTCGTGGAGACTTTACCTGGACAAGCCGTGCTGTCTTGCCAAAGTAGGTGTTTCCCCCGATTGTGGTAACCTTCGCATCCATTTCTCCCTGACGGACGATCGATCCGGAGTATACCGTATCGCCCGGTTTTTTCTCTACCGGGAGGGATTCTCCAGTCAGGGCCGATTCATCGAGAAGCAGATATTTCCCGGTGATCAACATGGCATCGGCCGGCACGATATCCCCAAGCCGGATATGGACGGTATCCTTGGGCACAAGCTCACGGGCCGGGATCTCCTGCCATGTCCCGTCCCGGAGCACACGGGCATTGGGCGCGAGCTGGTTTTTTAAGAGTTTAATTGCGTTCTCCGCTTTTCGCTCCTGCAAAAAACCGACAACCGCATTGGTCATGAGCAGCAGAAGGATGATGGCAAAATCTTCCCAATGTGCAATAACCGCCGACAGAATCGCGGCAGCCTCGATCATCCACGGGATCGGGCCCCAGAAATAGCCAAGGAACTTAAGCAGCGGGTGTTTCTTTTCTTCAGGAATATCATTGAAGCCGTACCGTTTCCGGAGCTCGATTACTTCAGCACTACTCAAACCGATCATGGATCCATGAGCAGGTCTGGGCAATTCTACAGACGTATCTGAAGGTATCGGACCATCTGTCATAGAAAATGATCTCCCGTTATACTTGACCGCCGTAATCCCATGATTCTGCGTACCATTTAACAGGCATTGTATTCAGATTCAATCATGTTATTCTTTTTTAGATACAACAGATTGGTTTATGAGAAATATTTAAGAAATAATGAACTCTGCCCCAATTGCCACCTTGCCCATTGTCGCTATCGGAAATCATTGTAAGGTTTTTGCCGGATTTTTTATTCTGAATTGATGGTGACGTGCCCTCCAGAGGATGATGGATACACCGATAAAAACCACAGAAAAAAGTACTCGGTTGAACAGGGCAGCGGATGAGGTCTGTATTCCCGGGGGTGAAAAAACAAATCCCGCCACAAGAAAGAGCAGGGTAACTACACAGACCGTTGGTATGGCGAAATACGGCCTTGACCAGAACGAAAGAATGAGGGGTATAAAATAGAGAAGCCACACCGGCACTCCCAGGGGGGTACTGAGATCAAGAATATAGATGATAACCATCATCACCGCAAGGGCGAGTGTGAACCAAGGTGTGACAAGGTACGGGGAGATCTTCCGGGAAATGTTTGCCGGAAATGCATGCTCATTAATAGGTATTGACTGCACAGCAGATATCTCCAGAGACAAGGATTCCTGATTCGTATACCAGATTATTATCAGCACTGAAAGGTTTATGATTTCCGGTAACTTTGGAAAGCATACTTTCTGTTGATTAACTCACTGGCCAGGAGTTTTTCTGTTAAGGCAATATTCTAACCCTGTTTCTCTTTTCTGCCGTGCAAAGTCAAAATAACACAAAGGGTTTAAAGGATAAATTCCCAGTTACGTTTCACTGAGTAGTGCAATCAATACGATCAATTTCCTTTGTCAGGATCAGAGTTTTTCCGCATTACTCAAACCCTGCCCTCTGACGGGCAGAGCACAACCCAAAACCGTGGTGTACGATGAATCCGAAATACCTGAGTACTATATCCGAGCTTGATAACCTTGTCGGGCTCACTTCCAAGGAACGTAACGCAATGGAGACGGTGAGTGAAACATTCCCCTTCCGCTCCAACGAGTATTACCTTTCGCTGATTGACTGGAAAGACGGGCACGACCCGCTCCGGCGGATTGTCATCCCCGATCCTTCTGAACTCAACGGAGGGGGATGTCTCGACCCTTCATGCGAAAAAGATTTTACCCGGAAACCCGGCCTGCAGCATAAATATAATCAGACCGGACTCCTGCTTCTGACTGATGTCTGCGGGGGCATCTGCCGGTTCTGTTTCCGGAAACGGCTGTTCATGGGTAACGAACGCGAGACCGTAAAGGATGTTTCTGAGGGGATTGACTACATTCGTGAGCACAAAGAGATTACAAATGTCCTTTTGACAGGGGGAGATCCCCTGACTCTCGAAACCCGCCGGCTCGAATTGATTTTACGACAGCTCCGTCAGATTGAACATGTCAATATCATCCGGATTGGCAGCAAAATGCTGGCATACAACCCATACCGGATACTCAATGACAAAGATCTTTGTTACGTCCTGTCACGCTACAGTAAACCGGAAAAACGCATCTACCTGATGGCGCATTTCAACCACCCGCAGGAAATGACCGACATGTCGATACAGGCAGCACACGAACTGCAGAAAGCTGGGGTTGTGGTAGTCAACCAGACACCAATACTCAACGGTATTAATAGTGAGCCGGAAATATTCACCGAGCTTTTCCGGAAACTTTCATTTGCGGGAATCTCACCTTATTACGTCTTCCAGTGCCGCCCCTCTTATGGCAATCGCATCTTCCAGGTTCCTGTTGAACAGTCTTACGAGATTGTCCAGAAATCCTGGCAGGCATGTTCCGGCCTTGCGAAACGAGCACGGTTCGTCATGTCACACGCGACCGGCAAGATTGAGATCGTAGGAAAGACTGCAGGTCAGGTCTTCATGAGGTACCACCAATCGGCTGATCCTGCGAACATCGGGAAATTCATGGTATTCCGCAGCAATCCGGTGGCCCGGTGGTTTGATGATTATCGTCATATCCTGACAGATTTCGAGCCAAAAAAATCTTGGTTGTTCTAAAAGGGATTGGGTGGTATGGGGGGAGAATTCTCATCTCTCAAAAGAAGGAAGAAATATTTTTCCTCCTTCAGGGGATTCCTGTATTTAGTGTGTAACACCGGTGATACACAAGGGGCTGTTGTGTACCATTTTTTTGAATTTGTGTTACACAAGAAAGTTATCGGCCGAACGCAGCAACAGGTTTCATCCATCGTCATCCGGTTCCCGGGTGGCAAACACCTATCCCGGAATCGACAACCAAAACGACAACCGAATCGACAACCCGCTCACACCATCACGTACCGCGTAGCACGCCCTTTTCCCTCGGTCCTGATCAGGTTCTGCTCAACCATCTGAGCGAGCTCCTTCCCTGCTGCCTGCCGGGAAATGCCGTACAGTCGCATCAGATCCCCGCTCTTCACCGAACCGTGGGCATGAATGAACTCAATAATCTTCATCTGCCGCTCGGAAAGAGCCACCTGCCCGCGAGCCACCTTCCGGTGCTCATCGGACGAGAGCAGCAGCACCCGCTCCTTCACCCGGTGCAAAGAGATCTCCACCCCCTCCATAAAGTACTCCAGCCACACCGTACAGTCCGGATACGTCCGGTTCACTGCTTTGAGTACATTGTAGTAGGCAGGCCGGTCGCTGTCGTAGAAATCATCCAGCGTAAAGAACCGCTTGATATCAAACTCCCGCATCGCGAGGACGAGCGTAGCAAGTGCCCGGGCAGTCCTCCCGTTCCCGTCTACAAACGGGTGAACCCGTACAAGTTCGTAATGCGCTATTCCGGCAACCAGCACCGGATGCATCTGGTGGGCTGCATCGGAATTCAGCCAGCCAACAAGCGCGTTCATCTGCGGGACAACCTCTTTTGGCGGAGGCGGGGAATACACCACCTCTTTTGTGAGCCGGTTCCCGACTACCACCCGCACCTTCCGGAACGCCCCTTCCGTTGCCGGATCGTCCAGCGTATCAAGGGTGATGTCGCGGTGCAGGGTTAGGATGTTCTCTTCTGAAATCATGCCGCCCTTCTGGTACCGGTCAATGTGTTCCAACACCCGTAGGTAGTTGAGTACCTCGGTTTTTGCCCGACGGGCTGCCATAACCTCCCTGCCCTCGGCAAGCCGGCTCACCTCCTCAAGGGAGAGCGGGTTTCCTTCTATCGCCGTAGATGCATGCGCAGCCCGTACCAATTGTTCCCGACGGATCGACACCTCCCATTTCGGGATCAGGTGTGCATGAAGTATCACTTCCCGTGCAGCAGCGATATCGGAAAGCCTTCTCACCATGCGGTGGGTGTACGTAAATGCTGGTGAAAAGTCCCGCTTCTCCTTCATACTAAATCCTCTTTATTCACTGTTGCTTCCCCGCCCTATTGGTCATTGCGGTTGTTGCACGAGTATGGTGATATCCCCCTGGGGATGCCGGACTTGCCAGGACATGGTTGATATTTCCGTCGCTTTATCCTATCGATATGAAGGTCCATTTCGATCTTCCTGCAATGCATGATTGTTGATTTATTCGATGATAAAATGCCGGGCAGATGCAGACGCTCGGTCATGTTCACTCGTCCTCGCTGACGCTCCGGCTCGCCTCACATCACTTCGCTGTTTCTCGCGGTTGATGGAGCAGACGATGACGCACCCCTTTGCTCGCAGGCTCGCTGCAGGGCTTGCTGTCACGGCCCGCTCCTCACACCATGCTTCGCATCGTGTTCGTCGCTGTGGAAGAGTGCCTGAGAACACTTTTAATCCTGGGGATGTGTTGAATGAAATACCGTCAACTGTATTTTTCAAATCTCTTAAAAAAAGAGATACAATTGATTTTCAATACTTCGCCAGTTGAGATTCAAAGGCATCAAGATGATTCAGGGAGCCCTGTAACAGGTTGCTGTAAACGGTCTTGATGTCATTGTGCTGAGATGTAGCGATAGCTTCGTTAAGGTCATCGATATCCGTCTCTTCTATGATGACACCCACCTTGAGTGCTTCAACCTTTGAAATGCTCCCCTTTAGGATCAGGTCGTTGTAAAGTTTCTGGAGATCCGGATTGGTAAATTCACCAATTCCCTTGCCTGCTGCCGGATCGGGAATGGAATACGTATCAAGCAGCTTCTTTATAGCGTCCATATGTGTCTGCTCGCTCGCAGCAATGTTGTTAAAGATGCGTAATTTCCACGTGTCGTTCAGGGTGAGATACACGTCTCGTGCTACTTTCTCTTCTTCACGCATATAGGTCAGCCAATAGGTTTCATCATCTGTCAGTGCCAGAGTCTGTGCGGAACTGACGGAAACAGTGGCTGCCCCACTATCAGGGCTTCCGGCCATTGGACCCATAGTATGAGTTCCCGCGGCCATGACACTTGCCGGGAGGAGAATCAGGGCCAGGATGGCAAAGATGCTGAATTTTTTTATCATAGTTTGTTCGCTCCTTGGTACCGGTAGTGGCAGGAATTTCCTGGCAATCCCGGTTCCTCATGCTTGGTCGGAGCGTGATAATAAACGATTTCTGACGTGGTAAGCTACATAAGGCTCTTGCGCCCGGTTCCGGTCGGTTCAAATCATCAGGTATGGACCACGATTCGCTAACGATTTTTTCATTGAAGGTTTTCACATTCCTCTTTGCCTTTCGAAATGAAACATTTCCTGATATTCCGGAAAAACATCCAGTGCAGGACAAGGTGGATGATCAGCAGAGCAGCGAATATCAAGCTCGTGTTATTATGCATGGTTACCCACTGGTTGCGGGTGATACCAAGATACGTTGACCAGCTGCTTCCCCGCCCACCACCGGAGGGGAGAACAAAATACAAGACAAGCCCGGAGATAAGGGACGGGATAAAGGTGATGAGGCATCCGATATCCACGAGTGCGTTGATGGTTATCCGTTTCATTAAAATTTCCTCAGGAGTCTTTGAAGGTGACAGGAATAATAAACATCTGGTATAGCAGGCCGGATCACCGGGTAATTCGGTGTTGTATGAAGTACCAGACGATTCCCAACGCTAGTCCGATAATGCCGATAATCCATGAATTGATGGTGAGAAATCCGATCAGCCCGAGGCAGGAAACTGCACCGATAACGGGAACAAGTGCAGGATACTGCTGGTATTTTGACGGAATTCTGAAAGCTGCGATGTTCGCAATCAGGTAGAAAATCAGCATCGCAAATGTGCTGACCGCTACGACCAGCGTCAGATCGGCAAGTAAGATTGCCGCGATCATGCATGCCCCGGAAATCCAGATTGCGTAGTGCGGAGTGCTGAAGTGGGGGTGTATCCTCTTGAGAAATGCCGGGAGGTCTCCGGTCCGTGCCATCGCAAACATAATCCGCGAAATCCCCATGATGGTTGTCAGGAGCACACTTGCTGTCGCGATCATCGCACCCGATGAAATGAGAAGCACTGCAGTTGTGCTGCCGGTGATACCGATTGCAGTGGCCAACGGAGATCCTGACTGCGAAAGACCGGATGCGCCGACAAGTCCCACGGCAATTACGCTGACGAGGATATAGAGAATCGTGGAGATTGCCAGGGCGAGAAAGATTGAGCGGGGGATGGTTTTCTCCGGGTCTTTTACCTCTTCCGCCATGATCGTCACACGGGCAAATCCGGTGTACGCAAAAAAGATCAGTGCAGCACCGCTGAGAATTCCCGAAATTCCCGCGGGTGCAAGCGGCATCATGTGACTACTGTTGAAAAATCCCAGGCCGAACGCAATAAAGAAGACGAGAATGAGCACCTTGAGTGTAACGAGCAGATTGTTGAGAAGGGTCGATTCTTTCAGACCGATATAGTTAATGATGATAAATATCAGGCAGATTACTACCGCGATTCCTTTTACGGGGATAGCCGGAAACAGGGTTACAAAATAATGGGCAAATCCCAGCGAAACTGCAGCCCCGACAAAGATATTGGAAAAAATCCAGATCCAGCCGGCGATAAATCCCGCAAACGGTGAGATCAGTTTCTGGGCATATACGTAGGTACCACCTTCTTCCGGAAGAAATACACTTAGTTCTGCAACGCTCAATGCAGAGAACAGGGCAATGATCCCGGCGATCAGGACAGAGATAATCATCGCAGGGCCGGCGATACCAGCGACGATTCCCGTAACAACAAAAATTCCTGATCCGATAATTGCTCCGATACCGAGCGCCGTAGCTCCAAACAGGCCAATCTCCCGTTTCAATCCTGCAGGTTCAGGTTGTGGTGGAGACATAATTCCAGATACATTACCATACGGTACGAAAGATATCAATCCTCCTGCCCGGTAGGGAACCATTGAGCATTTCTCTTCAAAGAATTCCGATTTTTTAACCTGATATGTAGCTGCCGCTATGAGATTGTATTTAAGGAGCTTTTCTGCATAGTGTACCTGAATGAACTGGGGATTCGGCCGGATATTTCTGATCCTGTCGCTGGGTATTCTTATCGTGTGCCTGCCAGCACAGGCTGCCCATGCCGGCCAGGCCGGATCTTCATCACCACTCAGCGACCATGGTGCTCAGGTCAATCTGTCTTCGGGATCGTCTACCGGTTCTCCCCCTGATTCTGTGGGAAAAGTATCAGGCATCCATACCGGTAGTAGTGCCTCTTCGCAGTCGTTTGGTCAGACTGGACCTGAGGTCACAGCCTCTGGTAAGGCCCTGGACAGTCCGGGTACTGCTGACGAGAGTTCGCAGTCCGGGCCGGTGAATGCCAAAACCGGATCTTCTCCTTCATCAGCTCAGTCAGGAACCTATTCCGGCCGATCTGATCTCAGTAATAACGGTCGTACTGAAGCAGCCGGAGACATGGGATCTCCACAGAGATCCCAAGGGGAAGGTGTAGCAGGTATTCCTGATGCCCAGGGACAATCCAAAGAATCAGGAAGACTGGCTGGAATGATGTTTTCACCAATGAGTGTAGCTGCTGCCCGTTCTGGGTCCGGGGGCGAGAACAGCTATACTCCTGTACCGGGTGCCAACCATGGGCCGTCACCGCAGCGGCAACAACGCGGACCTCCCGCACAATCCAGTAGTTATCCCTGCGGTCCGGCACAGGCAAGTCCGCTCCCTCCGGCATCAGGCCAGACCCGGGACGAGTCAAAAGAGGAGACTCCTTCGCGGCAAAAGTCCAAACGGATCGGATTCCTGTCCTGGATACTGGACCCCATCGTTCCCGACCCTGCACCTTCCTCGTTCCCTCTGCAGTCACTCTTCCCCCTCAACATGCTGTTATTCGGGGGATTCCGCAGAATTTCGAAGAAGAATGTGCTGGAGCATGATGCACGACACGTCATATACCAGGCAATCACCGCAACACCGGGTATTGATGTGAAGACGCTTACCGATATGACCGGTATCAATGAGAATACCCTGCGGTATCACGTGGACAGACTCGTTGCGACCGGAAAGATCAGCTGTTTCACCCGCCCGGGTGTCGTCCGGTACTTCCCGAACCAGGGAGCATACAGTCAGTTCGAACACATGGTGTTCCACTATCTCTGGACCGATACCCCACGTGGGATTCTCTGGCTGCTGTACCAGCACCCGGGACTAACCCGCCAGCATATTGCAGATGCTCTGGCGATCTCCGGCCCGTCAGTCACCCGGCAGATGGACAACCTGATAGAAGACGACGTCGTGGAGAACCGGTTCCCGGGCAGGTCAAACCACTATTACCTTACCGCAGAAGCTGCACAGACAATCGATAAGGTGATAAGCCAGGCTCCGGTCATGATGCACAGCGGTATTGAAGCAAGGCCACTCTCAGCCACTGCTGGATGAGTCTCTCATCATTTTTTTGACCTTCTTTCTTGTTTTCGGATCCTCTACACCCCATTTCCCGATTTTGGTGGATGTGTAGCTTACCGTCCGGGAAAAGGTTTGATAACCCCTGCTGATGGTTTGATGGCACCGGGTGAACCGGGATCAGTCGATCCACACCCGCCAGGAATGAAAACCATGTTCAAGAAGATAGCACTGTGTGCAATGCTGGTTCTTATCCTTGCACCAGCTGCCGTCATGGCAGCCGGGCCGCAGGGGCAGGCACAAGGCATTGGCAACGAGGCAGGCAACTGCCTGAATGTACAGCACCAGGTAGCCACTGACACGGCTGCCCAGGAAAAATTCCAGAATGGCCCGGGGAGCAGAAGCGCAATGCAGAACGGCAATGGCCAGATGGACCAGACCCGTTCCTGCGACCAGACGTGCGAACAGGATCAAGCTATGGTACGGAATATGACCCGGGACCAGATCCGGTTGGATTCTGAATCCGGTCTCGCTGGTAAGAACCAGGGAGCAGGACCAAACGGTGATGGCCAGATGCTCCAGAATCGTTCCTGCGGCCAGGACTGTGATAAGGATCAGGTTATGGTACGGAATATGACCCACGACCAGGCCCGGTTGGGTTCCGATTCCGTCCAACAGCAGAATGGAACGTCAGAGTCGGTACAGAACCGGTTCGGTGTCACAAAGGGGAATGGTCAGAATATCCTGGCCAGTTTCGCTGATCAGCTGGGAGCACAGTTCCGACATATGGGCGGAATCTTTCAGACGCCGGGTCAGTGAATCTCCCCAACAGTTTTTTTTCCTTTCTCTGACCCTGCTCACACAATATCCCCTTATTAAACATTGAAAAATTTCTCACATCGTTTTCGTCACTGTTGATCGTACTCATGAGTAACGCTCAGTGACTCGTTCGCGCTCGACCTCGCTGATGCGTTCGGTAACCGGCGTTCACTCGGGCCGCTGGGCCATATGTCTGATATACGAACCATCGCAGCGATGAATAGAATGCCTTCGAAAGAACGAGCAGGTCAAAAGTGATAAAATCATGACAATCGAACAGGCTCATAAGAAGTACGGGAAGATCTAACCCGGGAGATATTTTTTAACCTATTTTGTGGGAAGGGCATTATGCAGGCTGTTGTTCTGGCGCTGCCGATTCCCGGATTTGTGGGAACATCTTCTCCAGTACAGGTGCCCGTCCTCCCCTCAGGGGGCTATGCAACCCGGCCCAGCGGCCCGACTGAGCGCCGCAACAGGGCGCGAAGGTAACGAACCACTCTCAAGCGGTGAGTCCGAGCACCTGTGCGTCGCGTGAGGGAGTCACTGAGCGTTAGTCATGAGTACGATCAACAGTGACGAATACGATGCGAAGCATGGTGTGAGGAGCGGGCCATAGCAGCCGCTGGCGCAGGAGCATCGCGACAAGCCAGGGGCGTCATCCTACCAACAGGAAACTCCGGAAAACAGCAAGGCGATGTGAAGCGAGCCGGTGTGTAGTGAGCGCAAGCGAGCGGAACGACGACGAGTGAACATGACCGAGCGTCATCCTAACCGCTGTGATCCCTCACAAGGAGATTACCGACCGCGTCGTGCGCTTCCCACAGTTTCACCGTGCACCCGCTCGCACTGCGACCAGCTTGTGTCGTAAACTACACAAAACCCCATTTTTTAATTCTTCGTCGAAGAGAAGTTTCCAATTTCGCCATTCCGACAGCCTTTACTACACGGATTTTGTCCGGGGTCTTGCTTTTGCAAATTCCAACCCGTCCGTACCATCACTCTTCGGTGCCCTAAGTACCAGCAATTGAAGAGATGGTCCGGTACTGGATATGGTTCCGTGTCCGTCAATCAAAAGAGAGGACGGGTCTGCCCCCCACGTATGCTAAGGAATCCCTACCGGTGCGGCACGGATCCCATCAGGGCATAGAAATATTCGGGCTGCCGGGTGGTGAAAAGCCCGTGCCAGGCTTCGAGCGTTGCAGGTGCCATGACATCCAGTCTCCGGAATACATGGTACGCGAACTCTACCGGTGCAAGTCCGCTTGCGGTGATGAGATTGCCGGCAGTCACTGCTGGTTCGTTCACATAATGATTCTCGCCCCGGTAGTTCGGGCAGAACATTTTCAGGGCTGCAGGATCGTTGCTGGTGTGCAGGCGTTTGTCCAGCAGGCCGGCGTTTGCAAGGCCAAGCGTCGCACCGCAGATAGCGGTGACAAGCATTCCTTCATCAAGCAACCGGCCTGCCTCCCGGAGGGCGGACACCTGTGCCGGATCAAGCCAGGTATCTGCTCCCGGCAGCACGAGCACATCACCTGGAGCGGGGTGGATATCCCTTATGAGGACGTCCGGCGTCAAATGCAGCCCGCCCATGGTGGTGACGAGATCTAAGGTATTGCCGCATAGTACAACGGAATACCTGAGTGCCGGATCTTTCAGGTAACGTCCGGAGCGGAGCTCGGCCATGACATGGCCCGGCTCCCAGTCGGCCAGGGTATCGAGGATATAGAGATAGAGTGTGCGCATGATTCACCGTTAAAAATAATAGGGTGGGATTGAGATATCCCTTCTCTTTTTATTTCATTCTCCATGCGCTTCTCAGTGCCCTCATTTACCAGCGATTGACGATGGCCTCGATACCATCCGGTTCCGGGTCCGTCAATCACTTAAAGGGCGGGTCAGCGCAACAAGTTTCATGAAAATATAGTGTAAGGGGTAGTCGCTTGTAGCCGCTGGCGCCGGAGTATCGCGACTTTCTGGAATCTTTTTTCCTTTGGAACGGAGCCCCGAATCATAGCCCGATTAGAGGATCTATTAATATTGGTAGTTCCTGTGGATGAGTGGAAAAATAGTTACGGGAAAGGGATCGTTAAGACGCCCCTTGTGATGCCTTGAAAGCAACAACCGCATCTCGGAATGAATCGAATATGTGGTCCTTCCCAATTAGATCAATGATCTTGTCCCCCTCCAATTGTTTCATTACCTGTTCATCGATATCGCTAATCACGAGCACAACACCACGTTTTTTCAGTTCCTCGTGAAGTTGTCTTAAAGATGCTGAGCCGGAGTAATCGATATTACCTATCATTGATGCCGAAAGGCAGAGCCATTTGAGGGATGGACCGGCTTTTTTTACGATACCCAGAATATCTTCAATGACGCGGCTTTCATTCGCGTAGTAAATGTTTGCCCCGAACCGGTAGATCACAAATCCAGGTACAGCCTGCTCTCCTGAATCAACCGGAGCTGACTTCCATTCACCTTGTAGTGTTTTGGCGATGACGACATTTTTGGGGTGGTAACTGTGGTGGAGATGTACAAGAATAGAAAGTGCGATCGCGATCACGATTCCAAACCCGACACTGATAAAAATTACCGTCAATGCCGTCAGCAGTGCTACCATAAATTCAACCGGCCGATGGGCAAGAATTGTTTTCATGCCGTTAATATCAATAAGCCGGATCCCAATCGTGAACACAATTGCTGCCAGTACAGCACTGGGCAGGTACGAGAGCGGCACGGTAAGGAACAACAGGACAACAAGTACAACGCCGGCCGTGGCTATTGATGCCAGCTGGGTCTTTCCCCCGGCACTGGTGACCATCTCAGTCTTTGTCGGACTCCCGTTTACGACAAACGTACCTGACATGCCGGCTGAAATATTGGAAAGACCGAGGCCGACCAGATCCACATTCTCGTCAAATTTGTCTTCGTACCGGATTGCGTATGCCCGGGACGTTGCTGCACTCTGAGCAAGAATTACCACAAAACAGGCTAGTGCAATACCCAGGAGTTCTGGGATCTGGTCAAGTGGCACGACCGGAAATGCAATGACCGGAAGCCCACCCTGAACCGCACCGATCGTCGCTACTCCAAGGGCTTCAAGGTTCAGAGCCCAGCACGCAATGATGGTCCCAATAACGGCGAAGAGTGCCCAGGGTACCTTTTTGAAATAATGACCCCCGACAAAGATGATGACCAGGACCAGGATTGAAAGCAACACGGTGATGCTGTTCATCAGGGGAATTTCCTGGGTGAACACATGTACGGTTTGCATGATTGGTCCGATACCCTCTTTTGGTACACCGAACATACCAGGAACCTGGCCCAATGCAACCTGTATTCCCACCCCGGTGAGGAACCCGATAAGGACTGCACGGGAAAGAAAATCAGCAATAAAACCCAGTTTTAAGATACGCGAGAGGATTAAAAATCCAGCTGCAAGAAGTGCCACCATTCCGGCGAGTGCAATATACTGGGGAGAGTCAGGCACGGCCATGGTCACGAGTGTCGTAGCAAGGATCGCAGCGGTTGCAGAATCAGCCCCGACAACAAGGTGTCGGGAAGACCCGAACAGGGCAAACACGGTGATAGGAATCAGAATGGTATAGAGACCTAAGACAACCGGCACACCCGCAATTTTTGCATATCCCATTACTTCGGGAATGGCAAGTGCTGCGAGAGTAATCCCAGCAATAATATCCAGCGGTATCTGCGCTTTTTCAATCGGGAGGATTCCTTCAAGAACCGGGAATTTTAGGATTTTCTTTTTGATTGCTTCAGATTGTGACATAATTCCCCCAAACCGGCTCTACACGATCAGATTTGGTCAATCCCTCATGAGCCATGCAGCGACTTCCTTTTCATAATCAATATAATGGTCGCCGCTAACGTCTACCACTACCCTGTCAATGGTTCCACCGTGGAAGGGGAAAGGTGCCGCATAGTCCGGTGAAACCGGGGACGCGCTGTCCCTTCCCACACAGAGACCGTCCCCCACGGGGCAGAAGAAACCTGGCTGGGTCATTATGGTTCCCTGTCCCACTTTCTTCATATCGATATACAGGGTCAGGGTGCCTGTCGCACTCATGGTCTCTTTGTCGTCTCCGGTTTTCACAAATTCTGCCGTGAAAACCTGCTTACCCTTGGGAATCTCACTTGTAGATGTTACTTTCTGGAATTTCTCCCCCAGCCAATTATACAGGTAGTGGAGTTTTTTATCCTTGATGTACAGACTGTGACCCCCGCCAACACCACCCATGGCAAAGAGTACCCCCTCGGCCTCTGATGAATCGATTGTCATCCCGGCAGCAATGGTGTACGAACGACGACGAATATTGACTGCCGCTGATTCGGGCACATCGGCACAGTCCGGGTAGTACACATAGCGGTTCCTTGGCATCGACGGTGTGGGTCGAGGGGTTGTCATGATCTCAAGTGCACTGCGATCATCGAGAGGAAGACCGTGGTAGATACCGGCACTGTAATACCAGAGGCCTTTTAATTTTTCAAGCATATCGGGATTTTCCGCAGCCACGTTATGCATCTGTGCCCGGTCTTCTTTTAAATTGTAGAGCTCCCAGACATCATGTTCAAATTTACCCCACCCTGATATTGGTGGATGGATGGTGTTTGCCAGCCAGCCCTGGTAGTAGAGTGCCCGCTGGCCAAGCATCGAATAGAACTGGAGATCCTTTTCCTTTGCCCCAGCATCACCAAGTGACGTGACGAAACTCTCCCCTTCAATAGGGCTCTGGGTGAATCCTTTCAGGACCTCCGGGGGATTAATGCCCAGCAGTTCGTAAAGAGTAGGTACGATGTCCACGGCATGGATATACTGGTTGCGGATTTCTCCGTGTGCTGGAATTCCTTTAGGCCAGGTGATAAGACACATATCAGCAACGCCGCCTTCATATCCTGCAAACCGTTTCCAGTACGGGAACGGTGTGTCAAATGCCCAGGCCCAACCGGTACAATAGTGATTGTAGGATTTCGGGCTGCCAAGTTCGTCGAGATGGAGAAGGTTCTGCTTTATATCGTCAGGAATACCATTGAAAAATTTCATTTCATTAAAGCTACCGTTGGGACCACCTTCCCCGCTTGCGCCATTGTCTGAGACTACGACGATAATGGTATTCTCCAGCTGGCCGGATTCCTGGAGAAAATCGAGTAACCTCCCAATCTGATGATCAGTATAGGATACAAATCCGGCGAATACCTCAGCCATGCGGATGAAGAGTTTCTGCTCGTCCTTGGTAAGGGATCCCCAGGGACGCACGAAATCGAGTCTGGGCCATGGCTGCCCATCCGGCCCTTTTGCAGCAGGTTCGCCGTGGGGGTTGATCGGGGAAAGTTCGGTCGATTCCGGTAAAAGGCCCATCTTCTTTTGGTGTGCAAGGATCTGTTTTCGGATTTCTTCGTAACCCATGTCGAACCGCCCTTTATATCGGTCTGCCCATTCTTTGAAGATGTGGTGCGGTGCATGGGCGCATCCCGGGCAGAAGTACATGAACCACGGCTTATCCGGGGCTACCATTTTTGCATCCCGGATGAACTCAATCGCCTTATCGGCAAGGTCTTTTGAGAGATGGTATCCTTCTTCAGGAGAACCGGGCGGTTCGATGGGGTGGTTGTCGTACACCAAATCAGGATACCACTGGCTGGATTCTCCTCCAAGGAAACCATAAAACCGTTCAAATCCGCGGCCGAGTGGCCAGCGTCCTTTCCATGATGAGAGATCGGTCTCCTCTCCGGGGGTAAGGTGCCACTTCCCAATGGCATAGGTGTTCCATCCCCGTTCATTAAGAACTTCGGCAATGGTGCCATTCTCAAACGGTATCCGGGCGCTGATTCCCGGGAACCCGCCACCTGCTTCAGTGACACAAGCCATGTTGTTGCTGGTCGCATTCCGGCCTGTCAGAAGGCTTGAACGGGTAGGTGAACAAAGAGCAGTAGTATGGAAGTTGCTGAAACGGATGCCCTTATTAGCTATCCTGGTCATATTCGGGGTCTCAACAGGTCCTCCAAACGTATCCATCGTGCCATACCCTACATCATCCCAGACAATATAGAGAATATTGGGTGATCCCTCTGGTGCATGAGGCTGAATATACGGTTCCCAATCGGGTTTTGAATCCCGGATATCCACTGCAATTTTTCCTTTCCAGGTTTTTGTCATAGTGCCCTACCTGAATTACCTGAGTAATTCACCTTGCAGATTTTTCAGTTTTCGAAATCCCCTCGTAATCAGCTGTATTGGTCCAGATTCAACCATTTTCTCTCCTCTTGTTATGACTCCCTATCAAGTATTTTACCTTATATATTGTTGGATACTTTATGAAAAATGAAACAAGAAAGGAAGCAGGGAACGCCTATTCCATAATCCATTCCTCTCTACCTGAAAGGACCCAAGGAAGGAATCCGGTTTTCACGGTATTTGTCTATCACCTGGATTAACATGACTGACCGTGGTCATGGCATACTCGGTTCCGCCGATCAGGCGGGCAAGGCTGCCCAGTGCCTGCCTGCCAAGTGCAACAGCCCCATGAAACATGACAGCCTGCTTCACGCGTCCCATATCGTTAAAATACTCGCGAAAGATACATCTTCCCCCTTTGTCATCTGATGGCTCTACGAAGAAAAGCCCCACATAGTTCGAAAAGGGAAAATGTTTGCCTTCTGCGCTGTACGCATAGCAGTAGGGTGGATTCCAGAAAACCACCTTTTCAACAATCGACAGTCCGCCCTTGAGAGTGATAGCACGTGTGGTGCCAATGCTGCTCTCATCCGGAGCAACCGGGTGTGGGTGCGTTACGGTAATCTTCTCAACGAGGGGTACCCAGTCTCCTATTGTAGCATGATCGGATACCCGCTCAAACACTTTTTCAGATGATCCACGAAATACAATCCATCCTTCGGTCTGGTGAGGTGCCGTTGTATAACGGGCTGGCTCAAAATGGCACAGGTTTTGCATTTTAGTCTCCTTCGTAATTGATGAACTATCTCTCATTATTTATTTTGGCTTATCAGACAGCTGTTTGATGCCCATCAGGTACCTCAAGTGACTGTCGCGTGGCAAGGTGGCGAGCCGACCCTGATGGATCTTGATTTCTTTAAAAGTTC
>Ga0208980_10000499_pt1 | contig 22186 bp, 18 predicted proteins | sample WetSurMetagenome_3_FD_187993 | JGI IMG/M metagenome (GOLD analysis project Ga0208980, IMG submission 187993) | Wetland microbial communities from Twitchell Island in the Sacramento Delta, sample from surface sediment Aug2011 Site A1 Bulk (version 2) | ecosystem: Environmental > Aquatic > Marine... | reverse complement strand
TATGTAACTTGTTCAAATAATGATCCGGATCATCCGTTTGAACCACATTACAATATTCCTGGAAAGACAAGACCATCATTAGTTTGTATTTATGATGTTACTACAAATGAACTGGTAAAAATTTTAGATGTCGGCAGTTTTGCGACGGGGATTGCTGCAAGAGGAAATTAATTTTTTCCCTGACTCAGTATTAAATTATAATATTCAGTCGGCAGGATAAATTCAGATCCCTTCTCTTTAAGGTAAGCAACTATTTTTTTAAACGAATCGAATTGTAACTCATCCCACTGGTTTGGATGAATCTGGAAAACAAGATATTCTTTTGTTGAATCATAATTCTCAACGAATGAATTGTAATCCGGTTTTCCCGCAGGATACTCCATATCCGACGTTCTCTCAAGAACCAGTTTATCAGAACCTTCAAGACCATAAAACCAGATTTTAATTTCATCCAATTCATTAAGAGCTTTTATAGTTGTGCTATCTATGGCATTACCTGGAGCACCAAAAGTTGAAAACGAAAGACCCAACTTTGCTTTAGCCAGTGCTTGTGATTTTTTAAGCTGTTCAGTTTGAAATTCAAGCGATGAGTTTCGATACTCATCATACAGTCTACCGGAGCCATCTTTCGCACCAAGCAGATGATCGTAGCCATGATTCCAGAACTCAACCATCCCAGTACGATGCAAGTATTTTAACAAAGCAGCATATCGTTCATCTTCTGTATTCAGGGAACTAACTACCATTCCGACACTGGTCTTAATTTTTTCGGAGACGATATAATCAAAAAACCTGTACCAGTTTTTAGAGATAATGTTTTTTTCATCGTATATAAGATCGTCTGCTTTTAAAATTACAAATTGCTGGATATCTGGTATCTTCCCAACTTCCAATTGACAAAATGATGGTTTAAATGCTGCAAGGAAAATCAGTAAGAGGATATTTGAAATATGTTTCATTAATTAAATTAACTTTAAATAAAAAGTAGATGGAATTTTATTAGTAGAACCAACTAAAGATTTTTCTCCCCAAACGTGTCACCTTCTTGAAGGTTTCCAGAATTAAATCCTTTGTAGAACCATCTCTTTCTTTGCTCTGATGTACCATGAGTAAAGCTTTCAGGCACAACATAACCTTGCATACTTTTCTGGATACGGTCATCTCCAACAGCACTTGCAGCGTTCAATGCTTCATCAAGATCGCCTTCTTCAAGAAGATTTGTTCTCTCAGCATAGTGAGCCCAAACGCCAGCTAAGTAATCCGCCTGAAGTTCAAGCCGAACAAGATATTTATTAAATTCTTTTTCGCTCAACTGTGAACGAAGTGAATTCACTTTTTCGTTAATGCCAAGCAGTGTCTGGACATGATGGCCAACTTCGTGAGCAACAACATATGCCATTGCAAAATCTCCAGGAGCATTGAATTTAGTTTTTAATTCATCATAAAAGCTGAGGTCGATATATAATTTGTAATCGCCGGGACAGTAAAACGGACCCGTTGCTGCACCGGATAAACCACACGCAGATTGCACGGTGCCAGTATAAAGAACTAGTTTTGGATATTTATAAGTTTGACCTTCCTGCCGAAATAATTCAGTCCACACATCTTCAGTCTCAGCAAGTACAACAGACACAAATTGTGCGAGTTCGTTTTCTTCTGCAGTTCCTTCGTAAGTTGATGTTGTTCCCGAATTATCTAACTGTGAAGTGTTCATTAACTGAGTTGGGTCACCACCAAGGAAGTAAATTACGAGTATTAGAATAATACTACCAATACCTCCTCCGACCATTCCTCTTGCAGTACGACCACGACGATCTTCAACATTGGTACTTTGTCTTCTATCTTTCCAGCGCATAAGCATTCCCTTTAAATTTTATTTTAAAAATTATTTTGTCAAAAATTTATTAGCAGATTTATATGCAAATATCTTATCATTATCAGCAAAAGCAAAACTATTTTTGTTTAATCTTATCTATTCATTAATATTTGCACTAGTATTTACAAAATTATTGGCGATACAAGATATGCGTAAAATAATATATCCAGGTACATTTGATCCGGTTACATACGGTCATATAGATTTGATTAAGAGAGCAATAGAACTATTTGATGCCGTTGTTGTAACAGTTGCAATTAATGCCAGCAAAGCTCCTTTATTTTCTACTGAAGAAAGAGTAAACATGCTAAAGGAAAGCTTAGAAGAATTCCATAACGTTTCGGTAGATTCATTTGATGGATTAGTTGTAGAACATGCTAAAAATGTTGGAGCAACAGGTATCTTGAGAGGTCTACGTGCAGTAAGTGATTTTGAATATGAATTTCAGATGGCACTTATGAATAGAAAACTTGCAAATGACATCGCAACAGTTTTCTTAATGCCGCACGAAAAATTCACTTATCTCAATTCAACAATAATTCGAAATCTTGCCAGCTTAAAAAGTGATGTTAGTGATTTTGTTCCGCCGATTGTAGCCGCTGCATTAAAGAAAAAATTTCAAAATACTTAGCTAATTGTAATTTTTAATAATAAAAAAAGGGTGTCCATTGACACTCTTTTTTTATGAATTAAACTTTTCTAAAAATTAGGATAAATAGTTCAGAAGATTTCAGCTAAGAAAAACGATAGTAACTAGAAGAAAAAGAGCACTAAAAACAAAGCTTGTTACAATTCTCAAAAAAGTATCTTTTTGCATAAGACTTGACCAAAATTTTGTTAATGAAATTTTAAACTATTTCATTTTTACAACTATTATACCGCAGGAGTTTTATGATTTCTTTTCATTTCTTTAAGAATTCACAAGAATTGGAGTAATTTCTACTAAACTTAATAGTAATTTTGGTGACTTTGGGGTGGCATTCAGAGCAAAGAAGTGCATTTATGTCAAAAATGTCATTTGTCTAATCTTTTCAAAATTTTAAATATAGGAATCGACTTTAAGCGTTTTATCCCAAAAAAAACCGCAACAGAAAAATATTCTGCTGCGGCTGATGCAATTAAAAAATAAATTTTACTTGGAAAGTATCATCTTCATAGTTTTTGTGAACTCTCCTGCAGTAATGTTATAAAAATAGACTCCGCTTGTCAAATTTTTTGCGGCAAATTCTATGTCATAACTTCCTGCCGATAATTCTCTGTTAATTAGTGTTTCAATTTCATTGCCCAGAACATCAAATATTGTTATTGTAACAAATGAATTCTGCGGAATGCTGAAGCTAATTCTGGTTGAAGGATTGAATGGATTTGGATAATTTTGATTTAGAGTAAAATCATTCAGTGCTTCAAGAATTGTAACTTCTATTTCATTGCTGTACTCAAAACTTCCACTGAAATCCAATTGTTTCAGGCGATAAATATATTTACCAATTGGAACCGAATTATCTGTGTATGAATAGTATTGGGTTTCGGTTGTACTTCCGCGGCCATTAACGAAACCAATATTTGACCAGGCTTCTGACTCTGCATTTCGTCGTTCAACCTGGAAGCCATAATTGTTAAGCTCAGTTGCAGTAATCCAGCTCAAGTTTACCTCACCTCCGAAAACATCAGCCGAGAACGATACAAGTTCAACGGGTACGAATGAGAATGTAAACTCGTAAACCCCGCCTAGATTTGCCGTTGTACTAGCACGTCCGGCATATAAAGTATGGTTACCCGCTGGGCTAAAAACAAGCGCTCTTACCACATAAGTATTAAGCATAGTTCCACCATTGAAATCAAACCAGTTATCGCCACCATCAGTTGTAGCCCATACACCGAGGCTATCAGTTCCATCCAGTCCAACAAAGAATTGATTGTCAAACAACGGTCTTATGGTGGAAGAACGTATAAGTGTTCCAGCATCCACAGGAAGTCCGTTATGTTTCCTCGTCCAGTTAGCACCTGCATTTGTAGAAACATAAAATCCTCCTCCTGTTGATGGTGCAGGATTAATGAATAAACCAGCTGTAACAACATTTGGATTTGCAGTACTGACCTGCAATGTTCTAATCGGATTTATATCAGTGGTAGCCGTGGGAAGACCGGTACTCGATAAAATCCAGTTTGCGCCACCATCGGTACTTTTATAAATTGCTGAAGGACCTGTTGATGTAGCAACTTGAAAAGAACTACCCGCATAAATAGTATTAGGATCAGTTGGCGACATTGCAAGTGAAAGGAAATTTTTTATAGTCCCAATTCCATTTGTAATCGGAAACCAGTTCGCACCTCCATCAGTGGTTTTGTATAAACCATTAACTGCATCAGCGGTTCCTGAAAAAATTGTACACCATGCAATATTTGGATTAGTAGGGTGCACCATCAAAGCTTGAACACCGAGTGTACCCACGGGTTCAGCTATACCATTAACTATTCTCGTCCACAAAGTTCCTCCATCTGTACTTTTATAAACGCCATCATTTGCACCAGGAGCTTTACCAGCGTAAAGAACTTGAGAACTGTTTTTACAAAGTGCAATAGTCTGGACTTGTATAGTTGTTAATCCTTCATTAAACGTCTGCCAATTTGCACCATTGTTTGTGGTTTTCCAGACTCCCAAATCTAATCCACAAGCATACATAGTGCTCGGATTGAGTTCATCAATTACCATTCCGTAGACACGGCCAATGGAAGTTGTATTTGTAGTCCAGATGTCAATTCCATCCTGTGAATAAATTAATGGAGTAAGAATCAGGACAAGAAACAAAATGTTAAAAAACTTTTTCATACGCATCCTCCTTGAATTTGTTGAAAGTTGATTATTTAATAAGAGAGAGAAAATTCCTGAACAGTTAAAATCATAAGCACCCTCCTTTAAATGTTGATTAATTTCTTCTACGAAAGATAGTTAATCCTCTTTAGCAGAGGGCGAAGAAGTGATTTAGCAGATAGTTCAGGTTTTCGTCCAAGGTTCGCTGCACCTCCATCCCTAAGTACAGAGAACTAATTACAATAGAAACTTTGTAAATAATTATAATATAATCAATAGGTTAACCTCATTTAATTTTTGAATAATCTACATATAATGCCTTAAAAAGAATTCATTAAACAGCCTTATCAACTAAAGATTGCTTCCAATTTAACTTGTTTATGGGGAATGGTTCAAATAATTTTCAAGTGTAATATTTTATTATTTAAATAATCATCAAACAACAGGGCTGAAAATATGAGCTTAAGTCTTATCGCTAAATCAATAAAGCCCTCCCCTACCCTTGCACTCAATGAAAAGTTTGCAATCTTAAAAGAGAAAGGTGACCCAGTAATTCACCTTGGTGGAGGAGAGCCTAAAACACGTGTCCCAATGGAAGCTATTATGGCAACTGTTGCACACGTTAATACTGGGGAAGTCAGATATGCACCGGCAGATGGAATTCCCGCACTCAAACAAGCTATCATCAGATATACAGAAGAATTTTACGACAGAAAAGTTACTCCGCAGCATATCATTGCATCGAGTGGTGCAAAGCAGGCACTAATGGTTGCACTGCAAGCAGTACTCAATCCACAGGAAGAAGTTGTTTTCCCTGCACCTTACTGGGTAAGCTATCCTGATATGGCAAGATTGATTGGTGCAATTCCGGTTCCAGCATTACCTGAAGACGGAACTTTTTATCCACGGTTAAAAGATATTGAAGACCGTGTTGGTTCTTACACAAAAGCTGTTATCATAAACAGTCCAAATAATCCAACAGGGGCAATGTATTCTGAAGAATTTATTTCTGATGTTGTTCAGTTCTGTGAGAAGAAAGATATCTGGCTGATTATGGATGATATCTACCATCGTTTAATTTTTGATGGAAGAAAACCAATCAACGCTCTTAGGTATGCAAAGAAACAGGACGAAAATTCTAAGATCATTATCGTTAATGGAGTCTCGAAACAATATGCAATGACAGGTTTCAGAATCGGCTGGGCCGTAGGTAATAAAAAAGTTATTGAAGCAATGAGCAACATTCAGGGACATCAAACTTCAGGTCCCTCTGTTCTTTTGCAGAAAGCTGCCGTCGGTGCACTAAATGGAATTCAATCGAGTGTTGAATCCCTAAGAGTAACTCTTGAAAATAACAGAAACGTGATGATAGGTTTGTTAAAGTCTTTCGAAGGTGTTAAAGTAACCAAACCAGATGGGACATTCTATTGCTTTGCAGATTTCAGTGTTTACAATAAAAGTTCAAATGCTCTTTCAGCTTTTCTTATCGATAAAGTCCAGGTTCTTACAGTTCCCGGAGCTGAATTTGGTTTAGAAGGATATTTGAGATTAAGCTATTGCGGGACTATCAAAGATATCCAAGATGGAATTGAAAGAATGAAATGGGCACTGGATCCTAATTCACCCAACGAACTATACATTGGCGACAGAAAATTAGTGAGGGATTGGTCATGAGTAAATATTTAGAATTCGATACCCCGGCAACAAAGCAAGCAATAGAGCTCGCTTCTGATTTCAGATTGAAGAATCAAGGCTTTACAGATCTTGACAGAGTATTCTGGAATCTTCCTGACGAAGCATTATATGAAGAAGCGATTTTCAGAAATGAAGGAAAGTTAACTAAACACGGACCACTTCTTGTAAACACAAAACCACACACAGCAAGAGCTGCATCGGATAAATTTGTTGTTGAAGAACAAAGCACAAAAGATAAAATTTGGTGGGGAGTTTACAACCGTCCGTTCAGCCAGGAAAAGTTTACATCAGTGATGGCAAGAGCAAAAGCATTCTTGCAAGGTGAAGAGCTTTTTGTTCAGGATGTTTATGCAGGTGCTGATCCTGAATACAGATTAAAAGTAAGGATAATAACAGAAAAAGCCTGGCACAGTCTGTTTGCAAGAAATATGTTTCTTACAATCAGCAATAAAGACGAATTAAAAAACTTCATCCCGGATTTTACGGTAATTGCATTACCAGGATTTAAGCTGGATCCTTCAATTGATGGAACTAGATCTCAAACCGGTATCATTCTCAACTTTGCGGAAAGAACGGCGATTATAGCTAACTCACTTTATGGTGGTGAGATAAAAAAATCGGTATTCACTGTTCTCAACTTTCTTCTGACATTTGAAGATGTTCTTCCAATGCACTGTTCTGCAAACGTTGGAAAAAAAGGTGATGTTGCATTGTTTTTTGGATTAAGCGGGACTGGGAAAACAACACTTTCTGCAGATCCAAACAGATTGCTCATTGGTGATGATGAGCATGGCTGGAGTTCACTTGGAGTATTTAATTTTGAAGGAGGGTGTTATGCCAAAGTTATTCGTCTTTCCGCCGAAGCTGAACCAGAAATCTATGCTACAACCAGGCGGTTCGGAACTATTCTGGAAAATGTCGTATTTGATTCTGTTAGCAGGAATATTGATCTTGATGATGATATGATTACTGAGAACACACGTTGTTCTTACCCCATCGGTTTCATACCAAATATTGTTAAAGAAGGATACGTTCACAAACATCCAAAGAATATAATTTTTCTAACCTGCGATGCATCTGGAGTTATGCCTCCAATAGCAAGATTGAATCCTGAACAGGCACAGTATCATTTCATAAGCGGTTACACTTCCAAAATTGCTGGGACAGAAATCGGTCTTGGTATCGAACCGCAGATTACATTCTCAGCTTGCTTTGGCGGTCCGTTTATGGTTCGGCATCCGTATGATTATTCCCAGATGCTGAAAGAAAGAATGCTGAAACACAAAGCAAATGTGTGGTTAGTTAATACTGGCTGGGTTGGCGGAAGATTCGGAGTTGGAAAACGAATAAGTATTCGTCACACAAGAAATCTTTTAAATGCTGCTTTAGATGGAAAGCTTGATAACGTTAAATACAGAAAAGATAAGCTATTTGGATTTGAAGTTCCACTCTCCTGCCCCGATGTTCCTGAAGATGTTCTCGAACCATCTAACAGCTGGGGAAATAAAGATGAATACTGGAAAAAATACGATGCACTCGCTGCAAGGTTTGTAGAAAACTTCAAGCTCTTTGCAGATGGAACTGCTGAAGAAGTAAAGAAAGCTGGACCGATGAGGCTGGGAAAATAAAGGCCCCTTCCGACTCCCCCAAAGGTGGAGAAAAGAATTCTTTAGAGACGGGTCGATGACCCGTCTTTTTATTTTAAATATTTTTGCATATTTATTTACATAAAAATTTATACAAAGGAGTAAACGATGATTGAAACATTAACACAACTTTTCCTGCGCGATCTTGAAAAACTAAAAACAGAAATAACTTCCTTCAAAGATGAAAAGAAAATCTGGGAGGTCTCGGGTGATATTAAAAACTCTGCTGGAAATCTTTGTCTTCATCTTTGCGGAAACCTTCAGCATTTTATTGGTGCTGTGCTTGGCAATTCAGGTTATCTACGATACCGTGATGCAGAGTTCAGCAAAAAGAATGTTCCTATTCGTGAATTAGTGGCTGAAGTAAATATGACAGTCAATGTTGTAGAGAAAACTTTAAAGGAATTAAAAGAAGATGACCTTCAAAAAATTTATCCCATCAATGTTTTCGGATATGAAATGACAACGGAATATTTGCTAACTAATATGGTTACACATCTCACTTATCACCTTGGGCAAATTAATTATCACAGAAGATTACTCGACAATTAGCGTTGATGATTTCTTGACCTGAAATTATTAAGTTAGAGCTGGTTAATAAACAAGCTTTAACAATTTCATTATGGAGTCAATATGAAAAACCTATTTCTACTGTTGGCTTTACTCATAAGCATATCTTTTCCACCTAATCTTATTTCGCAAAACTTCTGGGAACAAACTAACGGACCAAATGGAGGAAGTGTTTTATCGTTAGCCGTAAATTCAAACGGTCACATCTTCGCGGGTTCCAAAGGGGGTGGAATGTTGAGATCTATGAATAATGGAGAAAATTGGGAACAGATAAATAACGGATTGACCACGAACAATATCGCTGCGTTAGCAATCAATTCGCTTGATCATATTTTTGCCGCAACCAACAGCGGTGTATTCAGATCAACTGATAATGGTGAAAGCTGGATTCAGATTAATAATGGATTAACTTATACTTTTGTTATTTCATTAGCTATCAATTCAAACGACGATATCTTCGCAGGAACATTTGAAGGCGGTGGAGTTTTCAGATCAACTGACAACGGTGAAAACTGGACCTCAGTCATAAATGGATTAACCAATACTTATGTTCTTGGCCTTGCAATAAATTCACACGATGACATTTTTGCGGCTACTTATGATTATGTTTTTCGTTCGACAGATAATGGTGAAAATTGGGTTCAACTTACAAACGGAATTACAAATCCCTACTGCTGGTGCTTTGCTATCAATTCTCTAGATTATATTTTTCTAGGAACTGAAGGCGGTGGTGGAGTATTTCGCTCTACAGATAATGGAGACAGCTGGACGAAGGTAGATAACGGCTTAACTAGTCCAAATATTATCGATGCTTTAGCAGTCAATTCAAATGACGAAGTCTTTGCCGGATCTTATGGTGACGGTGTTTTCAAATCAACCAACAATGGCGATAACTGGACTCAAATTAATAACGGACTAACGGGTCTATACCCGGTTTCATTTGCCATCAATCCAATGGATCATATCTTCGCAGGAACATTTCTTGGTGATGGAGTATTTCGTTCCACTAATGGTGGAGATAATTGGACACAAATAAACAATGGTTTAATCGCAACGGAAGTTCGTATGTTAAAATTCAATTCAAGCAATGACTTATTTGCTGGAACTTATGGAACAGGTATGTTTCAATCTTCAGACCGCGGTGATAGTTGGATTGGAATTAATAATGGATTAACTGCTGCTTACTTCACTTCGCTCGAAATAAATTCAAATGGAATCATCTTTGCAGGTGCCGATTTTGTGGATGGTGAAGGCGGAGTTTTCAGATCAACAGACAATGGACAAAGCTGGACTGAAATAAATCAAGGTTCCATAACAACTGATGTGAGAGCATTAACTATTAATTCCAACAATGACATTTTCGCAGGAACTTATTTTGGTGGGGGTGTATTACGTTCAACGGATGATGGTGATAGCTGGGTTCAAATAAACAATGGACTGACTTGTACGAATGTTTGGTCGCTTGCAATAAATTCAAATGATGAAATTTTTGTCGGCTCTGCTGGATGTGGTGCCGGAGTTTTCAAGTCAACCGATAATGGAGGTAGTTGGACTCTGGTTAATAATGGATTAACTTCGACTGACATTGCATCACTAGTTATAGGTTCAAATGATTTTATCTACGCTGGGACTATGAGTCAGATGGGATCAGGCGGTGGTGTATTTCTTTCAACAGATAATGGTGGAAGCTGGACTGAACAAAATAACGGTCTTACAAATTTTGATATTAATGCGTTGGTGACAAATATATATGAATTAGGTGATAATATTTTTGCCGGAACTCCTGCAGGAGTTTTTCAATCTTCTGATAATGGAGCAAATTGGTTCGAACTGCCTGATGGATTGACTACCAAAGATGTGAGAGGTTTAGCATCAAGCTCGGATGGTTTTGTATTTGCGGGAACAGTTGGTGGTGGAGTTTTTAAAAGCACGGTTTCCACAACCTCTGTTGAGAGTGAAATTAAATCTCCAACGGATTTTGAACTAGAGCAGAACTATCCAAATCCATTCAATCCATCAACCAAAATAAAATATCAACTACCGGTTGGTGGATTTGTGAACTTAAAAGTTTACGATGTTTTGGGCAATGAAGTTTCAACACTCGTTAACGAAGAAAAACATGCAGGAAATTACGAAATGGAATTTTCTGGAACAGGATTACCAAGTGGAGTATATTTTTATCAATTAAATGCAAATGGTTTTGTTCAAACAAACAAAATGGTTTTTTTAAAATAAAGTTTGCAGAAGTAGGATGGTCTCATTGAGAATCCCGATTACATTAATCGGGATTTTTGCTGAAAGTTTTTTTAGCATAGTATTCAATTCTTTTCTTTTGCTGGTTAATGTTATATTTTTAAGTGCTTCAAAAATTAAATCTCTTTCAATTTTAATAAGTAAATCGGAGGTGCTTTATGAAAATGCTACAAGAATTTAAACAGTTCGCTATGCGTGGAAATGTAATGGATATGGCAATTGGTATAATTATCGGTGCAGCGTTTGGTAAAATTATTTCATCAATAGTAGGCGATGTAATAATGCCGCCAATTGGACTGCTGCTTGGCGGTGTTGACTTTTCGAATCTGGCGATAACTTTAAAAGAAGGTAGTGAAGGTGTTCAACCTGTTCTCTTGAAGTACGGAGTATTCATAAATACTGTGATTGACTTCCTGATCATTGCGTTCGCAATATTTATGGTAGTTAAGGGGATTAACTCCATGAAGAAAAAAGAAGAAGAAAAACCAGCCGCTCCACCAGCACCAACAAAATCTGAAATTCTTCTGGAAGAAATCAGAAATGAATTGAGAAAAAGATAATTAAGATTTTTATCTTTGAGCCACGGATTGTCCGTGGCTTTTTATTTAACCAAAATTTATTATGAAGTTATACCAAATAATTTTATTTGCACTGATTCTGATTTTAATTTATTCCTGCGGTAGAAAAGAGTACACTGAGAAAGGTATTCTGGAAATAAAAAAGGAGATAGATTCTCTTCTTTATAATCCGGAAGCAGAAGAGCAATTTAATTGGGGTGGCGCTGATGCGTATTCAAATTTCAGAGCATATTATCATAATTCAAAATTAATTTTTATTAATGAAGATTACCGATTTAGGGAACCTGGAGAAGCATTCAATAGATACTACTTCAAAGATGGCAATTTACTTTACTTCGTAGGAAGAGAGCTAACATATATACCCGATAAAAAATACACGAATATTGAGATGATGGTCGATCCTGATGGAAATGTGATCGCATACGAGAATGTTGTTAATGGCCAACGGTCGGGCCTTAGCAGTGACGATTCAAAAAAAATAATTGAGCACTCAAAGGCAATTGAAAAAATAGTTTCTGAAAGATCGAAGATAGTTCGCAAATAAGTTGATTGATTTTTCGGCTAGATAAAATAATTTATTATCTTCCTGCCAAATAATACCTCACACCGAAAGTATAATTCATTGCACTTAATGCTCCTGGTCTGTAAACAGCATCACTCTCTGCATAATTGTATTGAGCTTCGGCAAAAGTTGAAAAGTTGCTGTCATCCCAACGTTTCTCTGCAATAACTCCTCCAAATGCACCCCAAATATTTTCATTATCAACACTCGATATTATTCTGCCTGTTCTCAACCTGGCTTCCTGGTTGACTACCATAAAAGTAAGTCCGCCATTAACGCCTAAAACAAGATCATCAGTCACAAGAAAATTAAAAAGCAATCCACCATTCAGAATTAATTGACTGAATGATGAATTCACTTCAACAAACTCATCGGAAAGTTGAACACTACTATTCAAATAAGAAGTATTATAGAACGATTGAAAGTTGGATTGCGAGATATAAGATGTTCTTGCATACAAAAAAAGATTTTTTACAAGTGGGACAGGAATACCAATGCTTCCACCAAAAGCAAAGGACAGCGGCACTTGTCTCTCTGTACCTGACAGATTAACGCTTGCTACACCAGCCATACCTCCAAGGAATGGTGAACTGCTTCTTAAGTATGATTGGGCATTAATCGTTGCAGCAATACAAAATAATAAACTAAAAAGAATTAATATTTTTTTCATATCCAACCTTTGTTTAAAACAAACGTAATAAATAAACCAGACTTAGTCAAACTATTTTTCAAAACAGATTTTTTTGATAAATAAACTTTGATTTTTTTTAATTTAGCTACGGAGGTTTATATTGCTCCGAAATTTTTTGAGATTTAAAACATCCCCAACTATTTCCGTAATAATACGGACTAATCATCTTTCACTAATATCCAGGAATATTTTATGGTAGCCGACAGGGTAAATGAAATTGGTGTATCCGAAACTATGCTCATCTCCGCAGAGGCAAAAAAATTAAAAGCTGAAGGTGTGGATGTCATAAACTTAAGTATGGGTGAACCTGACTTCCCTACCCCACATAATATTAAGGAAGCAGGCAAACTCGGTATTGAGGAAAATCATACCCGATACACAATCAATTCAGGCACAATGGAGTTGAGAACAGCAATCCAGGCAAAGTTGAAAAGAGAAAATCATCTTGATTATAAACTTAGTGAAATTATTGCATCGAGCGGTGCAAAGCAAAGCTGTTATAACGCAGTGCTTACTACAATTAATCCCGGAGATGAAGTTATAATTCCTTCTCCATATTGGGTTTCATATCCTGCAATGGTAAATCTTGCTCAGGGGAAAGTAGTTGTAATTGATGCTGAAGAAAAAAACGGCTTCCGAATCTCACCTGAACAACTTCGAAAAGCTATCACACCAAAAACTAAGATGCTTATTCTCTGCAATCCATCAAATCCAACGGGTTCTGCTTATAATAAAAAAGAACTTGAATCTCTGGCTGAAGTCGCAGAGGAAGGTAACTTTTATATTCTTGCAGATGAGATTTATGAGAAGATGGTGTACGATGATTTTGAGTTTCATAGTTTTGCAACAATTGCTCCAAGGCTCCGGGATAGAATAATTCTTGTTAATGGAGTTTCAAAATCTTATGCAATGACTGGCTGGAGAATTGGCTATACAGCAGCCAATGAACACGTGATAGAGGGAATGAATAAAATCCAGAGTCATAGCACCTCACATCCATCTTCAGTTTCGCAGTTCGCTGCGATTGAAGCATTAACCGGACCCCAATACGTAATCAATGAAATGTTTATTGAATTCAGAAAACGAAGAGAATTTTTATATAACGAATTGGTCTCGATAAAAGGAATTACTTGTTATAAGCCAGAAGGTGCATTTTATCTTTTCCCAAATATTTCAGCTTTTCTTCATAAGCATACTGATATTCTGAAGGTTGAAACTTCATTCGATTTTGTCATGCATCTGCTTTATGAAGCACACATAGCTGTAGTTCCTGGTAATGCATTCGGTGCTGAGGGATATCTGCGAATTTCTTATGCAACTTCTATGGAAAATTTAAAGGAAGCGGTAATCAGATTGAAGAAAGCGTTAGCTAAGCTGGTTGTCTGAAACTGGTAAGGTTGTAAAATGTTCATACACCCATACAATCATTCATTGAGATTATCCCTTTTGCTGCTTTAAATAATTTTGAAGTGACTCGGATATTCTTTCAACCGGCATTTCAACTCCTGTCCATAGCTCAAATGATTTCGCAGCTTGTGATATCAACATCTTCAACCCTCCCACTACTTTCGCACCTTGCATTTCAGCCATTTTAAGAAATTTTGATTTTGTGGGATTGTAAACCAAATCAAACACAATCTGTTCTTCATTAAACGAATCTTCGATATCAGTAATTGTGTCTTCAGTGTCCGGATACATACCCATCGTTGTAGCATTAATTATCAATCGTGAATTGCTTAAAGTCTCCACATTATCCGGAGGAAAAAGCTCGAATGTATGAAATGTATCAAATCTCATTTTTAAAGAAAGATCATACACCAATGTATCAGCTCTTTGGTGAGTTCTGTTTATAATATTTATTTCTTCCGGTTTGAAATGACGAAGTAATGTATAGACCACAGCACGTGCACTACCACCAGCACCAATAACAGTTACCTTGGTTCCACTAATTTTATCTTTGTACTGAATCAGAGTTTCAAGAATTCCATATTCATCTGTGTTGTAACCTATCAGCTTTCCGTGATCATTTACGATAGTATTTACAGCACCTATAATTGATGCTTCTTCAGAAAGTTCATCTAGGAATTTTATGATTTTTTCTTTGTGCGGAAGAGTAACGTTCACTCCTTTTAATCCAAGAGACAGGACTGCTTTGACAGCATTTTTTAGATTTTCAGCAGGAACATCAAATGGTAGGTAGACGTAGTCGAGGTTCATCAGTTCAAGTGCATAGTTCTGTATGAAAGGAGAATAGGAATGTTTAATCGGATGTCCGATAAGACCAATAAGTTCAGTATTTGCAAAAAAGGAATTTCTCAATTCGCCCTCTGTAGATTGATGCAAGAATTAAATCTTTGTAATTAATCCGGATTAGTTCTCGCCCAATAATTTCTTGAACAATTTTGAAGATTTAATTTCCGGGTAATCGTTGGTAAACTCTGTTTGAATGCTCGGGTCAAGTTCAAAAGCTTTCTTTAAACATTGAAGTGCTTCTTCTGTTCTGCTGAGAATAAAATTAATTTTAGCTTTTTCATAGATCGCTTTTGCATCATCCGCCCTGAGCACTATACATTTATCAAAAGCTTCGAGAGCACTCAGCCACTCACCAAGTTCAACGTATGTCTCTGCAAGTGTATACCAGATATCATAGCTTGCCGGAGAAATTTTCAAAGCGTGGATATAACTCATAACTGCTTCTTTTAATCTGCCTAGAGAATATTCAAGATCAGCTTTCGCATACCATGCTTCCGCACTATCCTGTGAAAGTGTTACAGCTTTATTAAAATCTTTTAATGCGTGCTGATATTTTCCGGCTGAATCATAACAATAACCTCTTGCAAGGTAAGCTTCGAAATAGCCATCATTATTTTTTATCGCTTCGCTATAGAATCTTACAGCATTTTTCAAATCGCCAAGTTCTTCATACAAATTTCCGATGTTGAAGCAGGTAGTTTCATCACTCGAATCCAGCTCATAAGCTTTTCTAAAACTTTCCAGTGCTTCAGGATATCTTTCAAGCTCGGCTAGAATATTTCCTTTGTTGAACCAGGCACTCGTAAAATTTTCTCTTATTGAAACTGCTAGTTCGTAACTGTTGATTGCCTGTTCATACTTGTTCATCTTCGAAAGTATAACGCCACGATTGTACCATCCATTTGGATTATATGGATCTAGCTCTAAAAATTTTTCGTATGAACTTAATGCATTCGAAAAGTTTTCAAGATTTTCAAAACAATATCCTAGTTCATAATATGCTTCGGAATACTCAGGATTTAACTTTAAAACCTTATTAAAATATTTTATTGCCTCTTCAAACTCTTCATTCCGCTGATGAAGAATTCCCAAACTGTAAAGTGCTTCTTCATTATTTGGATCATTTGAAAGAGCTTTGTTCAGAGATACTCTTGCCTGCGTAAATAAACCGATATTTTCTTCAGCGATTGATCTGTCAACAAGCGCATCAGTATCTCCCGGGTTCAATGATAGTGCTTTGTTGAAACACTCAATGGACTCATTAAAATATCCGAGTGCATTTAGGAATAATCCTTTTCGAATCCAGTATTCTGAATTGTAAGGTGCAATTTCAAGCAAGGCATTTATGAGATATAGACCGTCATCGTTAAGATCATTATCAAGGCAGGATTGAATAACATCATCAAACTTGTCAAGGAAACCATAAACAGCGCCGGAATCAACCAGTTTTTTACACTCTTCTATCTGTTCTTTTAGGTTTTCGTTACCATTTTCTGAGGGCTCATCAAAATCATATTCTTCATTGAAGAAGCTCATTCACTTTCCTTATAAATTTTTATTCCACAAAAAATCTAAAACTAAAAAAAACTAAAAACAAGAACTGTTTGAGTTGAAGATTAATAAAATTTTACTAAGCAATTATCGGGCACAAAAAAGCCCCGTTAGGACAAGGCTAAAAATGTATCAGGATCTGGATTAGTTCTTTAACACCGCCGTCACTTTTTTCGCTGCATCACTAAACGAATCAGCAACCTCAAAGTTGAGATGTGATTCACTTAAAAGAACTCGGGCTTCTTTTGCGTTTGTTCCTTCGAGTCGCACAACAATTGGAACAGAAACGTGCATTTCTTTTGCTGCATCAATAACCCCCTGAGCAACACGATCGCATCTGACTATTCCACCAAAAATATTTATTAATATTGCTTTGACATTTTTATCTGAAAGAATAATCTTAAATCCGTTTGCAACTGTTTCTTTGCTCGCACCACCGCCAACATCAAGAAAGTTTGCAGGTTCGCCACCAGCAAGTTTAATTATGTCCATTGTCGCCATTGCAAGTCCGGCACCGTTAACCATACAACCAACATTTCCATCCAGCTTTATATAATTCAGACTATATTTTGAAGCTTCAATTTCCAATGGATCTTCTTCATCAAGATCACGGTAAGCAGCAATTTCAGGATGACGATAAATCGCATTATCATCGAAGTTCATTTTAGCATCGAGTGCGACAACTTTATCATCATTAGTAATTACAAGCGGGTTTACTTCGAGTAATGAAGCATCAGTTTTTTCATAAGCATTATAGAGGGATTTTATAAAAGGGATAAAACTCTTGAACGCATTTCCTTCCAGCCCAAGTGCAAATGCTAATTTTCGAGCCTGGTAGTCACGCAAACCTATTCCCGGATCAATCCATTCTTTAATAATTTTTTCAGGAGTTTCAGCTGCAACTTTTTCAATTTCAACTCCACCTTCTGTGGAAACCATAATTACGTTTTTGGACACAGCACGGTCAAGTAAAATTCCAAGATACAACTCTTGCTTGTAGTCGAGTCCTTCAGTGATGAATAATGTTTTTACAATTTTCCCCTCCGGACCTGTTTGATGAGTAATGAGAAGATTTCCTAAAATCTTTCCAGCAATTTCTTTGGCCTTCTCAACTGAAGTTGTGAATTTAACTCCACCTTCAAGAATCAACTCATTACGGTCTTTAGGATTGTATAATTTTCCTTTCCCTCTTCCTCCAGCATGAATCTGCGATTTAACAACAAACTGGTTTATTCCTCTTTGCTTAAGCTGGAAAATAGCACCATCGAATTCGTCCATACTTTTAATAGCAATTCCATCCTGAACAGGAACGTTAAACTTCTTCAATGTTTCTTTTGCCTGATACTCGTGAATTTTCATTCTAAACCTTTAACTGTTTTTAGATAGGATTGTCACACTGAGCCCTTCGATTAACTCAAGGCAAGCTCTGTCGAAGTGTGACGACAACATTTAAAATTTTAAGTCATCCTTCGACAAGCTCAGGATGACTATTAATTACTTATTTCTCACTCATAAAAGGATACTGCCAATCTTTCGGAGGATCGAAAGTTTCTTTAATTGTTCTGGCAGTCATCCATCTCACTAAGTTCATTGCACTTCCTGCTTTATCGTTCGTACCTGAAGCTCTTCCACCTCCAAACGGCTGCTGACCAACTACAGCACCAGTAGGTTTATCATTTATGTAGAAGTTGCCTGCTGTATTTCTTAACCTGTTTGACATCTGTACTATCACTTTTCTATCCTGAGCCCAGATTGCACCCGTTAATGCATACGGAGAAGTTTCATCACACAAGGTTAAAGTTTCATCGAGCTTATTATCATCATAAACATACATGGTCATAACAGGACCGAATATTTCTTCTTCCATCGTCTTGAATTTTGGATTGGTGGTTACAATCGTAGTCGGCTCGATAAAATATCCTTTTGAATCATCAAAGTTTCCACCGGTAATAATCTCAGCTTCTTTAGAATTTTTTGCAAACTTAATGTAATCTGTGATTGAATCGAATGCACCTTTATCTATTACTGCACCCATAAAGTTTGTAAAGTCTTCCACGTCACCCATTTTTATTTTTTTGACTCCAGCCACATACTTTTCTTTAAACTCATTCCAGATTGACTTTGGTACATACATTCTTGATGCAGCGGAACATTTCTGTCCCTGGTATTCAAAAGCGCCACGCAAAACTGCAACAACAAGAGCGTCAACATCAGCAGAGTTATGCGCAAAGATAAAATCTTTACCACCGGTTTCACCTACAATACGGGGATAATATTTCATCTTTGGAAGATTATCGGAAATAACTTTCCACATATTCTGGAAAACACTTGTTGAACCGGTAAAATGAACTCCTGCAAGATTCGGATTTGTCATCGCAGGTGTTCCAACCTGTCCTCCTGAACCGGGGACAAAATTTATTACTCCTTTTGGTAAGCCTGCTTCTTCAAATAATTTCATTAACCAATAAGCAGAATAAACTGCGCTTGATGCTGGCTTCCACAAACCTACGTTACCAACTATCGCCGGCGCTGTTGGAAGATTTCCTGCAATTGACGTAAAGTTGAAAGGTGTAATGGAAAAAATATAACCTTCAAGTGGCCTGTATTCGGATCTATTCCACATTCCGCTGGAAGAATACGGCTGCTCTTCCATCAGCTTCGCCATAAAGTGACAATTGAACCTGTAGAAATCTACAAGTTCTGCCGCAGAATCAATTTCTGCCTGGTAAGCGGTTTTGGATTGTCCCAGCATTGTTGCTGCATTTATTGTTGAACGCCACGGACCTGCAAGCAGGTCAGCTATTTTCAAAAAAACTGATACGCGATGTTCCCATGGCATCACTGACCACTCTTTATAGGCCTCAAGAGCAGATTCAATAGCCATATCAACTTCTTTTTTTCCAGCTTTATGATAAACACCAAGTATGTGGCTATGATTATGAGGAATCCTCATCTCATCGGTATTGCCTGTTCTTACTTCTTCACCACCGATAATTAAAGGGACTTCTATTTGTTTTGATTTTAATTCTACTAATTTTTTCTTTAGTTCTTCTCTTTCCGGGCTGCCCGGTTTATATGACTTTACTTGCTCATTAATTGGTTGTGGGACTTTGAAATATGCGTTTGACATTTGATATCCTAATAATTAAAAATTGTAATTGTAAAATTACCGGTTTTGATTTTGATATACAATTTAAAAGCATAGTTGATTGATCAATCTCAACCGTATGTTAATCATTAATATTTCTTTGCATTTAACAACTCAGGCCTTATTTTAAAGGTAGCTAAATGAGATGGAAGCGCAGAGAGAGGGTTTACTTCCATAATATTCCTTATTATATAAATAATCCAATCTGGAAATATTTGGAGCGATTCATGGCATCATTGAAAGCTTTCTACACTATACCTGAGCTTTATAAATACTTAACAGAAGATTTCGGTCCTAAAAAGGGCGGTTATGCAATTCAAAGAAAAGTTGATAATGTTTATAAAGGAATTACTTATCAGGAACTGAAAGAGGAGACCGATTCGTTTGCATTTGGTTTAGCATCACTCGGATTAAAGAAAGATGATTGTGTTTCGCTGATTTCTGAAAACCGACCGGAGTGGGTTTATGCAGACTTTGGAATGCAGCTTCTTGGTATTATCAATGTACCGCTCTATCCTTCATTAACTTCTGATTCCATTGAATACATATTGAATGATTCAGAATCGAAAGCTATAATTGTCTCAACAGGTTTTCAGCTGAATAAAGTGATGAAGGTTGTAAAAAACTGTATGCATTTGAAATATATTATTATTCTAAATGAACACGAAGATGTAACTGATTCTGAAAATCTATTCACCTTCAATCAGATTCAGGAGAAGGGACAGATTATTCAGAAAAATAATACTGGACTTCTTAAAAAAACATCAGCGGAAATAAAAGAGAATGATGTTTGTACTATTATCTACACTTCAGGAACTACCGGTGAGCCAAAGGGAGTAATACTCTCTCATCAAAATATTATCTCAAACGTAAATGCAGTCTTAGAAATTATTCCAATAACAAAAGATGATGTTTTTCTTTCGTTCCTTCCTCTCTGCCATATATTTGAGAGAATGGGTGGTTATTATACAGCATTTGCCGCTGGTTGTACAGTTTATTATGCTGAGAGTATTGAAAAAGTCGCAACAAATCTTCTGGAAGCAAAACCAACATTGATGACATCTGTACCAAGACTTTTTGAAAGGATTCAATCACGCATTATAAAAAATATTGAAAGCCAATCTGTAACCAAGCAGAAAATTTTTTATTGGGCTCTTCGGGTTGGGAATGAATTTGCAGCAGCCAAGAAGAAAGGAAGCGTTCCTCTTTCTCTTTCTGTTAAGCACGGAGTTGCGGACAAGTTAGTATTTAAAAAGATACGAGAGAAAACCGGAGGAAGATTAAGATTTTTTATTTCCGGAGGAGCTGCTTTGCCTAAAGAACTCGGTGAATTCTTTGAAGCTGTCGGAATTAAAATTGTCGAGGGATATGGATTAACTGAATCTTCTCCTGTTATAACTGCAAACAGACCGGATGATTATAAATTTGGTACTGTTGGTAAACCATTGCCCGGTGTTGAAGTTAAAATTGCATCTGATGGAGAAATACTCGCCCGTGGTCCAAACATTATGAAGGGATATTATAAAAAGAAAAAGGAAACAGAAGAAACTCTAATTAACGGATGGCTGCATACCGGCGATATAGGTGTCTTTGATTCGGAAGGTTACTTAATGATAACTGATAGAAAAAAGCATCTATTTAAAACTAGTGCCGGAAAGTATATCGCACCTACACACATTGAAAATATTTTTCTCGCAAGTAAATACATTGACCAGTTTGTACTTATCGGTGATAAAAGGATGTTCCTTAGTGCTCTTATCGTTCCTGATTATGAAGCGTTAAAAGAATTTGCAGATGCTCATAAAATCGCTTATACGAGTGAGTCAGACTTAACGAACAATGAAAGGATTTATAAGCTAATCGAAGATGATATGTCCAAGCTACAGAAGCAGCTGGCAAATTATGAACGTGTAAGAAAGTTTGCTTTGCTTGACAAACCATTCACAATTGAAACTGGAGAGATTACACCAAGCTTAAAAATCAAAAGAAAGGTAGTTGAAGAAAAATATAATTACCTGATTGAGAAAATGTATTTCAGCGGGATGGAAAGAAACTAAATATTGTTCATCACTTCAATCATTTTTTGGTGAACGAATTTGTTTGTTGCAAGAATTCGTTTCGAAAAAATATCTATTTGGTTTCCATCAAAATCAGTAACTATTCCACCAGCTTCTTCAACGATTAATTTACCAGCACATAAATCCCATGGATGAAGTGAGACTTCCCAGAAACCATCAAATACTCCATTAGCAACGTAACAAAAATCAATTGCTGCAGATCCCAGTCTTCGGATCGCTCGTGCTTTTTTTAAGAATTCGATGAATCTTTCAAAAGCTTTATCAGGATTTTCTTTTATATCGTACGGAAAACCGGTTACCAGAACACTGTGCCCGAGATTTTCATTTTTACTTACAGAAATTCTTTTACCATTTTCAAAACCGCCGCTTCCCTTTTCTGCAGAATAAATAACATCTCTCATAACATCGTAAACAACTCCGGCAATCGTTTCACCTTTTTTCTGAACTCCGATTGATACAGCAAAGATTGGAAG
>Ga0208980_10000498_pt1 | contig 22194 bp, 13 predicted proteins | sample WetSurMetagenome_3_FD_187993 | JGI IMG/M metagenome (GOLD analysis project Ga0208980, IMG submission 187993) | Wetland microbial communities from Twitchell Island in the Sacramento Delta, sample from surface sediment Aug2011 Site A1 Bulk (version 2) | ecosystem: Environmental > Aquatic > Marine... | reverse complement strand
CAGGAAATCGGGGTCTTGCAATCACGCAGTTCCGTCACAGTAGGCTTCGATCCCCTGTTTTTTCCTGACCTCGTGTCCTTCGTGGCCATCCAGCCCCGCTCTTCGACGCGCCCAACCGCTGAGCATGCCCGGGTGGGCGCGGGAACCGCGGTTCGCCCACTTACAGTTTAACCCCAGCGCTCAATCGAGTGCCGGGAGGCGAGGTGTCACGAACGGCGAATCAGGGGCCGGCGGGCGCGGGGGCCGGGTGATCCGCGGCATACTCAAAGGCGTCGGAGAACATCCGCTCGGGGCTCAGACCCTGGGCGATGAAGCCCTGACGGCCAGCCTGCACCATCACCGGGGGGCCGCTCAGATAGATGTCGAACCCGCTGAGGTCCGGGTAATCCGCCATCACGGCCTGATGGACGAAGCCATGACGGCCCGTCCAGTCCGGGTCGGGCTCCGACAGCACCGGGGTGTAGCGGAAGCTCGGGTGCTCCCGCACCCAGCGCTCGGGCAGATCCGGGAGATAGAGGTCGCGCCGCGAGCGCACGCCCCAGTAAAGGTGCATCGGGTGTCCCAGGCCGATGTGGAAGGCGTGCTCGAGCATGCCCTTGAGGGGGGCAAAACCGGTGCCACCGCCCACGAGGATCAGGGGTCGGTCGCTGTCGAGGCGCAGGACGAAGGTCCCGAGGGGGGCCTGGATGCGCAGAATCGCTTTCTCTTTCATCCGCTCGAACACGTAGTCGGTGAACTCCCCGTGGGGGACGTGGCGCAGATGCAGCTCGATCAGCGCATCGTCATGGGGTGCGTTGGCGATGGAGAAGGCCCGCTTGCGGCCGTCCCCGAGCAGGAAGTTGAGGTACTGTCCGGCGAAGAATTGCAGCCGCTGGCCCTCGGGCAGCTTGAGGTAGAGACGCACCACGTCGTGGCTGAGCGACTCCTTCTTCGCCACGCGGCAGGGCAGGGTGCGCACCTCGATCTCGCCCACCCGTGCCACCTCGCGGAGGTTCAGGCGCAGGTCACTCAAGGGTACGGCCTGGCAGAGGAGGCAGGCGCTTGGGTTCTGGCCGGCCAGCGCCTCGGTCCTGCCGCTTGGATAATCGACCCTGCCCTCCAGCAGCTCCCCCAGGCAAGATCCGCACTGGCCGTTACGACAGCCGTAGGGCAGGCCCACCCCTTGGCGGATCGCCGCATCGAGTACGCTTTCCCCGGGGCTGGCGCTGAATTCGCGCCCGCTTGGTTCGAGATGGACCTTAAAGCTCATGGTATGGTTGCGTCCGAGCGGAAACAGACGCAGATTCTGACCGAATCGGCAGGGCATGAAAACCTGGAGCAGGCGATGTTGATCATTGGTTGTGGCTATATCGGCCGGCGCGTGGCCGCGGCCTACCAAGCGCGCGGCGAGGGGGTGCGGGCGCTGGTGCGGAGTCCCGAGAGCGCCCGGGATCTGGCAGGCAGGGGCATTGAGGCGCTGGCGCTGGACCTCGGCCAGGGCGATCTCGCCCCCCTGGCCGCGGCAGGCGAGCGGGTGTTCCACTTTGCGCCGCCCCCGCCTCAGGGTCGCCGGGATCTCTGGACCCGGCGGCTGGTCGAGGCATTCGATTCCCAGGGCCACCCCGCCAGGCTGGTCTACATCAGCACCACCGGCGTCTACGGCGACTGCGCCGGAGACTGGGTGGACGAGAACCGGCCACCCAATCCCGGGGCGGACCGGGCCTGGCGGCGGCTGGATGCCGAGGAGACGCTGCGGGAGTGGAGCCAGCGCTCGGGCGGGGCGCTGGTGATTCTGCGCGTGGCGGGCATCTATGGCCCGGGTGTGCTTCCCCTGGAGCGCATTCGCCAGGGTTTGCCGTTGGTGCGGGCGGAGGAGGCACCTTACACCAACCGCATCCATGCCGATGATCTGGTAGCCCTGTGCCTGGCCGCCATGGACTGCGGGCCGAGCGGGGGGCTTTACAACGCGAGCGATGGCCACCCAAGCAGCATGACCGACTATTTCTTGCGAGTGGCGGATCTGGCGGGGCTCCCCCGACCACCTCTGCTCCCCCTGGTTGAGGCCGAGGGTAAGCTCTCCGCCGGAATGCTCTCGTACCTGCGCGAATCGCGCCGCTTGAGTAATCACCGGATGCTCACCGAGCTGGGGGTGAGCTTGCGTTATCCCTCCTTAGCCGAGGGGTTGCCGGCCTGTTTTCGGGAGCAGGCCGGCGGGGATTGATGGGCGGTATCCCCTGCGCGACCAGGCTTAGTGCGGCAGCAGCCCGAGCAGGTGCTTGAGGTAGGTACGACTCGCGCCGCGCCCCCTGGAAAGCTCCCGCTGGGCATTCTCAGCGAGTCGACGCCGCAGTCCCCCATCCGCGAGCAACCGGGCGAGCGCTTTCTGCAGCTCGACGGGCCCCTGCAACTGCACCAGCGCCTCCGCCGCACGGAAGCGAGTGACAATGTCCTCGAAGTGGGCGGTGTAGGGCCCGACGAGGATGGGACATCCCGCCGCCGCCGGCTCCAGGATGTTGTGCCCGCCGTGCCGTGAGAGGCTGCCGCCGACGAATGCCAGATCCGCGCGGGCGTACCAGATGGGTAACCGACCCATGCGGTCCAGCAGGATCAGCTCCCCCTCGCGGCGGCTGGTCATCTCAGACTCGAGCAGGGCGCTGAGGCCGCGGGCTCGCGCGATCCGCGCGATGTGGGGTGCGCGCCCCGGATTTCGCGGGGCCAGGACTAGCCTCAGGCCAGGGAATTGCTGACGGAGATCGGCAAAGGCCGCGATCAGCCAGCGTTCCTCGGGGGCGTGGGTGCTGCCGCCGACCAAGAGCAGCGCGCCGTCCGCGCGCGCGGACCGCCCCGGCGGGTCGGCCGCTGCGAGCGGCTGCACGTCGAACTTGGTGTTGCCGCCGACCACCAGCCGCTCGGGGGCGGCGCCGAGGGCGAGAAAGCGTTCCCGCTCCGCCGTGTTCTGTACACCGATCAGATCGGCGCAGGCGAGCACCCCGCCCATGAAGCCCCGGATGGCACGGTAACGCGGCAGGTCCCGCGGGTAGATCCGCCCATTGATCAGCGCCAGCCGGATGCCGAGGCGCCGGCACTGGTGGAACAGGTTCGGCCAGAGCTCGGTCTCCATTACCACCACCAAGCGGGGATCGACTGACCGTACCCATAGGCGAGTAGCCCGTGCCCGGTCCCAGGGCAGGTAGCCCGCGACACCCACCCCAGGGAGGCGCCGGGCCAGTCCCTCCGCCGCCTGGAGGCCGGTTGGGTTACCTGCGCTGAGCAGGAGGTCCCACCCCGGCAGAGTCTCCCCCAGTAGCCTAAGCAGCGGCTCGGCGGCGGCAATCTCTCCTGCGGAGACTGCGTGCACCAGAATGCGGGGCCGGCTGGGGCCGGGGTCGGGCCTTGACCAGCCCATGCGATTACGGACCTCGTCCCAGGAGCCGCGCCCCACCAGGGCGCGGACCAGTTGCCAGGGCAGCAGTATCCCCCAGGTGGCGATCTCCACCGCCAGGGCGTAGATCGCGGCGACGACCGGCATGGCCCTGGCTAAACCCTCAGCCCGGGGTAAAGGGTCGGTTGGCCGGCGGGGCGCTTTTTCCATCGCGGGTGCAGCCAGAAATACTGGCCTTTGTGCGCCGCGATCACGCCTTCGAGGTAGCGATGGACCGCCATGAGACAGCCGTGCTCGTCCTCCGGCAGGTCCTGGAGCCAATCCATAACGATCTGGTGGCGGGTCCCCTCCCGGATGCTGTAGGTGCCGACGACCTCCGCGCCGGAGGCGGCGCGCAATACCGGAAGGCCGCGCATGGTGGCCGCATCCACACCGAAGAAGGGCACGAAACGGCCGCCCACGGCGGCGTTTTGGTCCACCATCAGGGCCACGGTCTCGCCTCGGCGCAAGGCGGCCACCGCCGCCGCCATGGCCTTGCGGCGCGGGATGACACGCACTCCCCAGTGCCGGAATACCCGGTTCATCAACCCATCGAGCAAGGGGTTATCGAGCGGGCGGACGATCACGTTGACCTTATGTCCTACCAGCGCGGCACACATGGCCGGCCAGTACCAGTTGCCGAAGTGGGGGGAGATGGCAATCACCCCGCGGCCCTCGGCCAGGGCGGCCTGGAAGTGCTCGTACCCGACCGGTGCCAGGGTGAGTCGTCCAACACCCTTGCGCGTCAGGCGGTAGGTCAGACCGAGCTCGAGAAACGTCTGCAGGGCGTTGCTGAAGGCGTCCCGTGCATGTCGGCGAACCTCTTCCGCGCTGAGGTGGTGGCCGAAGGCAATGCCCAGGTTGATGCGCACCACTGCCCGATAGGTCCCGAGGAGATAATAGGCCGCCAGTCCTCCCACCCGGCCCAGGAAGAGGGCAAGCCGGTGAGGCAGGAGCAACAGCACCGGGGCCAGCAAGGCCACCGGCAGGAACTCCGCCCAAACGAGCCAGCGGGGCTTGAGCATGCACGTCGTCTCCGGCCAATTCCCATCAAGCGCTAGCCACTGCCTAGCGCTTCTCCGCGAGCGCGATACCCCGTTTGCGAAAGATCAGCCGGTGATCCCCTAGGTCGGCGAGGTGGATACCCTTGGTCAGCACCAGCTCCCCCGCCACCGGTTCGCGGCGCTCGGCGATCCGTTCACTATAGACACTGAAGCTGGGCATGTTCAGTCGCCACATCACCAGGGTGCGTGGGTCCGAGCGGACCAGGCGCGCCGCCTCGACGATGGGTGCTTGCTGCACCTCCGCGACCACGGGCAGCAGGAACCCGGCGATGTAGACATTGAGCAGAACACCGCTGAGCGCCAGGCGGTGAATCAAGGGTGGCCCCTGTTGCCGGAGAAACCACCCGGTGAGGGCCAGAAGCAGGCCACCGAACAGGTAGTAACCGGGAGGAAATAGCGCCGGTGCGTCCGCCAGCATCTCGGCGAGGAACGGCTTATGGATGAAGGGTAGAACCTGCCCCAGCACCCAGGGGAAAAGCAACAACAGGCACACCAGGATCGCCTGGGGTAAGAGCGCCCACAGAGGGGAGCGTAAGGTCTGTGCCTGCGTGGCCATGAGCAGGAAGAGCCCCGTGAAGCCATAGATGATGTAATGGGGCAGCTTCGTCGCCGAGAGGGAGAACAAGACCAGTACGACACCGAACCAAATCAGGAGATAGCGGCTGGCATCCTGCCGCAGCAGCTCCGGGAGGCGCAAGAGCGTGTTGATCAGGAGCGTGGTATAGGGCAGCACACCCACCAGCGTCACCGGGAGGTAATACCCGATCCCACCGCCGTGCCCCTCCAGGGTCTGGGTGAAGCGGACCAGATTGTGATGGAGAAAGAAACCTTCGAGGAAGGCATCGCCTTCGCGAAGATATTGGGCTAGGTACCAGGGCAGGACCACCAGCAAGAAGATGCCCCAGGCGATGGGATTGCCAATCATCCGAAGCCAGATGCGCCAGGCTCGGCACCTCAGGCAATAGAGGAGCGTCACCGCCGCCGGGACGACGATGGCCACCGGTCCCTTGGTCAGAAACCCAAGGCCCGCCGTGAGCGCGCCCAGGTAGAGCCACCGCTTGGTGGTCTCCGCATCGCGGAGGTGCAGAAACAGCGCCAGTAGGGTGATCGCAAGCCAGAGGTTGAGCACAGCGTCGGCGATGGCCTCCTTGGCCAGAACCGCGACAGCGAGGGAAGAGGCCATGAGGACCGCCGCGATCAGCGCGTCGCGCTCGTTGAGCATTCGGCGGCCGAGCCACAAGACCACACCCACCCAGAGGGTGGCCGCAATGGCGGAAGGCAACCGGAAGCCCCACTCGGTAAACCCAAACACCCTCGTGCTCAACGCCTGTAACCAATGAAACAGGATCGGCTTGTCGTAGCGTGGCCGACCATTGAGATAAAGGGAGAGGAAGTCATCGCGGAGGAACATCTCGCGGGTCGCCTGGCTATAGGCACCCTCATCGAGATCGAACAGCGGCGCCGCCCCCAGGTTGAAGAAGAACCCGAAAAAGACCGCGAGCCAAAGCAACAAATGCAGGCCGGTGACTGAAACTAGGGGCAATGGCAAGCGCATGCGGGGACGATGAGAAAAGGTCGGGAGATAGCGGCGGCGCGCCCGATTCTAGCACGAAGGTTCCTAGCGGCCTGGCGTAGCGTCGGTGCGCCTAACTGGCCGTACAATAGTCCGCGATAAGGTCCACCCAGCGACGCCGCAGACCCAAGCGCCGAGGGGGCGAATCGCACCGGCCCCGTACTGGCTGCTTCTGCGGGCGTGGTTGTTGTCGTGGGTGGTCGGATAACGGGAGGGTATCGAACAACGGTGACTAGGTGCAGGGCAGGGGACGAGATTCCGGGCTGCCAATACGGGGCAGGGGCGGGAAGGCGTGGGAAGCCGGCGGGGGATCGACTCTGAGCCCGGAGCATGGCGCAACCCGTGCTCCCCGCATCCTGATCGTGCGGTTGAGTGCGCTGGGGGATACGGCCCTCACCCTGCCGCTGCTTTTCGCTCTGCGGGAATCTCATCCGCGCGCCTTCATCGGCTGGGTGGTGGGCCAGGGGGCTGCGCCTCTGCTCCAGGGGGTTGCGGAGTTGGATCGGCTGCATGTGTGGCGGGACTGCGAGCGGCACCCCGCTGGGCTGATCCGGCTCGCGCAGGAGATTCGGCAGATCGGTTACGACGTCGCCCTCGACCCTCAGGGCCTCACCGTCAGCGCCCTGCTGCCCTTTCTGGCCCGAATTCCCGAGCGCATGGGGTTTGCATCGGGACCCTTGGAATCCCGGGAGCTAGCGCCCCTGTTCACGAATCGCCCGATCCAGGTCCCTAAGACGATCACCCACATCACGCGCCGAACGCTCTGGCTCAGTACCGCCCTGGGGACGGCGCCACCCGAGCACCCCGGCACACGATTGCCGGTATCCCCAACCGCCGAGGCCAGGATGCAGGACTGGTGGCAGGGCCAGGGACTGACGGAACGCACCCTGATCTTGGGTTTGGGTGCCGGCTGGCCCACCCGGGTCTGGCCTGCCGAACAGATCGCGGTGCTGGCGCAGGCGGCAGGGCAGACCGGCTACCGGGTGGTGATGCTGTGGGGCCCCGCCGAGCGCCAACGCCTCGGCGCATGGCGAGCTGTCTTCGGTGCTGGAGTGGTCTGGGCCCCGGAGTCCAATATTCCGGAAATGCTCGCGCTCCTTCGCCAATGCCGGGCCTACGCGGGCCCCGACAGCGCCCCGCTGCACCTCGCCGGGCTGCTGGGCAAGCCAACCTTCAGTTGGTTCGGCGCCAGTGACCCGGCCCGCTGTGCGCCGCTGGGGGACGGACACCGGCAGGTGGCCTGTGGCCCCCATGATTGGCGCCGCTGGCGATTGCGTCCCCACCCCCTGGCAAACCTAAAGGCTCGGGAGGTTGTCCCAGGGTTTCTCGATTGGTTGCAGGGGCCTCCCGCGGAGATCCGTCAATGACCAGCGACAGGGGGCCCCTGTATGCACCCATCTCCCTCGGGGAGCTGGTGGACAAGGTGAGCATTCTCCAGATCAAGCTTTCCCGGGTGCGTGATCCCACCCGCCGGGACCACGTGCGCCTCGAGCACCAACTGCTCAGTGAGCTTCTGTGCAAGCAGGGCATCGGGTCGGAGGCTGAGGTCTACCGGGAGATCTACACCATCAACCAGGGCCTGTGGGAGCTGGAGGACCGTATCCGCGCCAAGGAGGCGGAACAGGCGTTCGACGCCGAGTTCATCGAGATCGCCCGTGGTATCTACCGGCTTAATGACCAGCGCCACGCCCTCAAGCGTGCGATCGATCTGCAGCATGGCTCCCGCCTGATCGGGGAGAAAGAATATGCCGCGGTATTTTGAATCGAGCGTCCCGCGCACAGATCCACCGCGGAGCAGACCCGATGAGGAACCGGGTTTTTCTGGCCGGCTGCGGTGGCTTTGGTTACCCTATCGGCATGGTGGCTGATCGGGCGCCGTGCCCCTTGTCCCTTTCGGGTCCGGCCCGATCCGCCAGATCCCACCCTCCGCAGGATGGCCTGAGTTGCCCTATGCGCAATGTCCTTGCAGAGTCGATCGCCGCGTCGCCGATTCCCCCAGCGAGCCCTGAGTCTGGGGAGCGAGGGCAGTTCTGCGCCCCGAGCTTCGACTCAGCCGCTGCCGCCTATCCCACCCGCTCGGTGCCGGTGGGTCGAGTGATCGACCTGTTGCGATTGTCCCACCGTCCCGACTGCGTATCCGCCTACCGTGAGTGCATGGAGCGGGGAGATCGGTTCCCGCCCATCGCGGTGATTGCGCTCGGCGGGTACTACCTGGTGGCGGACGGGCACAAACGCCTGCAGGCGTTTCTCGGCCTGGCCCCAGAGGCGGAAGTGCTCGTCGTGGAGTGCTGGCCCTGGCCTCGTTGGCTCCGCGATCAATGGCAGCAGTTCAGGCGCAAGCAGGGGCAGTTCGCGGCGGCGTTGCGGGGCGGACCGGGCAGTGGCCGCGTCTTCCTTGGCCTGATCTCCACCACGCTGCAGCACTGGTGGCGGGTGGTGCGATCGCTCGGTGGTTTCGTTGTCTCCCGTCGTGCCGAGCGCACCCGGGGCGCGGCTCGCCGGTGAGCACCCCCAACCACATTGCCCCGCTTCATCCTCCAGTGGAGCAGCCCGGCGGAGGGCGGCACGAACCCGCCGCTCCCCAGGGCGCTCGGCCCGCCTCCTTCGGCCTGCTGCTCAAGCTCCTCGCGCGTTTCCGCTGGCAGGTTGCGGTGGCCCTGGGGGCGGGGTTGGTGGTTTCCGCCGGCCCGGTCCCGGGGCTGCGCCTGGTCGAGGAGATCTCCCGCACACTGGTGGGGTCCCCCGGTCATCTGCCCCTTGGTTGGCTGGGCCTGGCGGTGGTGGGGCTCGCCGCGGTACTGGGGGTAACCGCCTGGCTGCAGCACCTGGTGAGCGCGCGGATCGGGCTGCGCCTGGCCAGCGATCTGCGCATCGCCGCGCTTGGGCGCGTGCTGGCGTTGCCCTGGGGCTGGCTGCAAAGGCAACGGATTGGGGAGCTTACCACCCGTCTGGGTCACGACGTCTTGCTGGTCCAGCAGGGCGTGGAGCGTCTGTTGCCCCGGCTGTTGCGGCTGGTTCTCCTGCCGGTGGCGGTGCTGGCCTATCTGCTCTATCTGAGCTGGTCCCTGACCCTGATCACCCTGGTGCTGGTGCTCTTGGGCGGAGGGGCGATGGCGCTGCTCGGGCGCGCCACCCGCCAGCGGGCACGGGAGAGCGCGCGGGACTACGACGCCCTCAACACCAGCCTGCAGGAGACCCTGCAGAATCGCTACACCATCAAGTGCCTGGGTACCGAGGCGTTCGAGGAGCAGCGCCTGCGCGCCGCCGACGCCCGCCACCGCCAGGGCCAGGCGGCCCGGGTTGCGGTGGAGGCGTTGTACCGACCCCTAACCGCCTTGTTGCAGCTTGCCTGTCTGCTGGGATTACTCCTGTCCGGCGGCCACCTGGTGCAGTCTGGGGAGCTGGATCTTTCGCAGTTGACGGCCTATTTCGCGGGTCTCGGAACCCTGCTGGGGAACTTCTCGGCCCTCGGCGGGCTGCACGGGGAGCTGCAGCAGGCCATCGTCTCCTGGGAGCGTCTGCGGGAGCTGCTGGAGCTGCGGGTGGCCGGTCCGCCGGCGTTGATGAACCGAAGCCTTCCCCGGCGGGTGGGCGCCATTCGGTTCGAGTGCGTGAGCTTCCGCCATCCCGGCAACGAGGCGCCGGGTCTGCGCGACATCGATCTCGAGATCGCCGCCGGCGAGATGGTGGCGATTGTTGGCCCGAGCGGGGCGGGTAAGACCACCCTGCTCAACCTGCTCTTGCGGCTGTACGCGCCGGAGCGGGGGCACATCCTGATTGGCGGCATCGACATTGCGGAGGTCGATCGCTCCTCGCTCTGCGCCAACATCGGCATCGTCCCCCAGCAGCCCGAGCTTTTCAGTGGCGCGGTGCGCGAGAACATCGCCTATGCCTGGCCTCAGGCCAGCGATGCCTCCATCCGCCAGGCGGCGCGCTGGGCGCAGGCCGAGGAGTTCATCCAGCGTCTGCCCCAGGGCTACGACACCCGCCTCGACGAGTCGGGCGGCAACCTGTCCGCCGGGGAGCGGCAGCGCCTGGTGATTGCCCGCGCCCTGCTGCGGGACCCCCCGATCCTGCTCTTGGACGAGCCGACCGCCAACCTCGATGCCCATTCCGAGGCCGCTATCTCGTTGACGCTGCAACAACTACGCCGCGGGCGCACCCTCGTGCTGGTGGCCCACCGTCTGGCCACCGCCCAGACCGCCGACCGCATCCTGGTGCTGGAGGAGGGGCGAATCACCGAATCGGGCGCTCCGAGCGATCTCCTCAAGCGGGCGGGGCCCTACCAGCGCCTGTATCTGCGCCACCTCGGACTGGCCTGATCGGCTGGGCCTGCCGCGCACGCTACCCAGTGTTCAGGAGCCTCGGGGAAGAGGAGATGCCAACCGCTTCGCAGGTTGCAGCCGAGACCGCACCCAAAGAAGACGACTGGCCGGTCTATCGCTTGTTTGGCGTAACCCTCGCCAGCGACTTTGCCTTTGCCAATCGACTCGCGCCGAGCATTGAGGTGCCGGACATTCGCTTTAGCTGTTCCGATCGGGTCGATCCGCACATCGATCTCGACCCCGCGGAGGCCCGTTACCAGAGCCCCAGTCGTACACCCAGTGGGGAGCCAAGGCTCTGCCTGTACCATCGGGAAGACTGCGACATCCTGAGCTTCTCCCAGATTGCGGATTTCTTCCTCTATCCCGAGCGCATCCTCTGTCGCCTTCGGGACCCCGCTCTGGCCTACTGGGTGGAGATCTACCTGCTTGGCACGGTGCTGGCCTATTGGTTGGAAAGAAGCGGCGTCCTCGCCCTGCATGCCTCCGCGGTGGTGATCGAGGATCGAGCGGTAGGGTTTCTCGCCAGCAACGGCGGTGGTAAGAGCTCCCTGGCGGCGGGCTTGATGCAGGGCGGGTGTCGACTGCTGACCGACGACGTTCTGGCCGTGTCACATCGAGCGGGTCAGCTCCTGGGCCATCCGGGTTATCCGAGCATGCGCCTGTGGCCGGGGGAAGCGGAGCAGTTTCTGGGCCACTTCGAGGACTTGCCACGGGTTCTCCCTGAGCTTCCCAAGCGCCGACTGCTTGTTGGTCACCCCGGCTTCGGGGCCTTCTGCAACGAAGCCCAGCCCTTACGCTGCCTCTATGTCCCCGAGCGGCGTGATCCGGAGGCATGGGGAAGCAGGATCGAGATCGTACCCCTAGCGCCGGCGGCGGCAGTCATCGAGCTGGTGCAGCATTCCTTCATCCCCCGCCTGGTGGCGGCCGCGGGGTGGCAAGCACGCCGTCTCGACCGCCTGGCGGGGATGGTCGAGCGGGTGTCGATTCGGCGGCTCCGCTACCCTTCGGGGTTCGGCTATCTGCCCGAGGTGGGGGAGGCGATTGTGAGGGATCTCACCGACCTGACGGATTGAGGCGAGATACGGGTCGCGGTCCGAGGTGACTCCAGGCTAAGGGACCTGCGCGAAGCCGGCGGTTACAGGTTTTCCCGTTCCTTTTGTCCCGAGTAGTAAGCGCAGCCGCGTATCGAGGGACGTGCAACAGCGGAGCTCGTAGCGCCGGACGCCACGCGATGACCCCCCGGGTTTCCCGGATGCCCCAGCGTATGCGCCAACGAAGGGGTGATTAGCGCCGTTCCTCAGCTCACCCTTGCGGTACCGAGGCCGAGCTGGCAGGTAGGCGCGGGCTTGCCCGCGCTCGACCTCGCCGCGAGAGCCCAGCGCCGGCAAGCCGGGCGCCTACGGCCCGGTGGGCTTCGGTCCCCGTCGACGAGGGTCCCGCCGCCCAGGCGAAGCTGAGGTTCGACGCCAAACACCAACGAAAAAGCCGGGCACTGGGCCCGGCTTAAAGGGGATGGGAAACAGGAGCACCTATTGCCGGTAGGTCACCACCAGTTGTGGCCGGCTGGAGGTGGTGGTGTAGTCGCCGGGGTAGTAGCCCAGATAGTCCACCCCGGCATCGTCGTTGTCGTCGAGATTGAAGTAGACGCGGAACTGGGTGACCCCAGTCTTGTTGACGGCCGCGCGACCCGCCGCATTGAGCACCCCTTCGGACCAGACGTTGTTGGCGGTGGCGTTGCTCAGGCTGGTGACTTGGCTGGCCGTGGCCGTGGCCTGAAAGTCTGCCGGCTCCAGGGCAAGGCTGCCGCTAAAACCACCGGTGGCGATGTCGGCCAACAATGCCCAAGGCACCCCGCCAATTGGTGAGTTGGAGAACGGACTGGTGCCCGAAACCGTGCCGCGCATCAGCCGCAGGCTGACCGAATCGATGATGGCGTTGTCCGGGATCGATGAGGTGTCGAAGGACAGGATGCTTTTGTACTGCCGGTCACTGGCATCATCGCCCACCAAAAGCCCCTTGCTGGTGGTGTCGTTGGACTTGATGGAGCCGCCCACATTGGTGGTCTCCCCGGACTCCAGTACCCAGCCGTCGTAGGTGCCTACCGAGTTGAGGGTCACCGTGATCGCAGGAGATAGGTTGACGATCAGCGTGACCGCGGCGGTGTTGGTGTAGCCCTGACCGTCGGTGATCCTGGCGGTGATGGTGTGCGTTCCCACGGGCAGCGTCCGGGAGAACGAACCGCCCGTGCCGATCTGGCCCGAGAGGTTGGAGGTCCAGACGATACTGTTGGTCAGATTGCCCTGCTCCAGATCATCGGCCCAGCCGGAGAAGCCGATCGCTTGCGTGTCGTAGGAGGTGGCGCCGTTGGCGGGTGCGGTGATCGCTATCGTCGGAACGCTGCTGCGCACCCGCAGCGTCAGGGTGGCGGAACCTGTAGCGCCCTGGGTGTCCGTCGCGCTGGCGGCCACGATGTGCGTCCCCAGCGGCAGGGTCCGGGAGAAGGAGCCGCCAGTGCCGATGGGGCCGGAGAGGTTGGAGGTCCAGTTCAGCAGGCGGGTCCGATTGCCGTCCTGGGGGTCGTTGGCCGTGCCGCTGAAGCTAATCGTGCTCCCCTCGAGGAAGCTGGCGCCTTCCGCCGGGGCGCCGATGGTCACCGCGGGCGGGTCGTTGACGAAGTAGTTGACGAGGAGCTGGGGCCGAGCCGCGGCGCTGGTGGTTTCGCTGGGGTAATAGCCCAGAGCGTCGTTGACCTTGTCGTTGTCGTCGTCGAGGTTGAAGTACAGCCGCAACTGGGTCACCCCGGTCTTGTTGATCGCCGCCAGGCCGGCGCTGTTGAGATCCCCTTCGGACGCGGCGCCATTGGCGATAGCGTTGCTCAGGCTAACGACTTGGGCGGCCGTGGCGGGGGCCTGAAAGTCGGCGGTTTCCAGGGCGACATTGTTGTTGAAGCCGCCGGTGCGGATATCCACCCACAAGGCCCCGTGGGTGGTGAACGGGCTGGTCCCGGAGAGGGTTCCGCGCTGGATGCGCAGCCGGGCCGAGACGATGGTCGCGTTGTCGGGAATCGACGAGGTGTCGAAGGAAACGATGCTCTTGTACTGGCGGTTGTTCTTGTCGTCGCCGACCGGCAGCCCGGTGGTGCTGTTGCCGGTGGCATTCATGGAGCCCCCCAGGTTGGTGCTCTCGCCGGACTCCAGCACCCAACCGTCTTGAGCTCCAGTGGAGGCGATGGCCGCGGCGGAGGTAACAATGACGTCCGGCTCGGGGACCCTCACCCAGATGGCGGCCGACGCGGCAAGGCCTCCGCTGTCGACCACGCTGGCCGTCACGCGGTGCACGCCAATACTCAAGCTCGCCGAAATAGCGCCGCCCACGCCGAGGGGACCGTCGAGGTCGGAGTACCAGGATAGACGGGCGTCTTGGTTACCGTCCTCGGGATCGGTGGCAGTTGCGGCGAAGCCGACGGTTTCGGTCGGGGAGAAAAGGCTGCCGTCCGCGGGCGCGGTGATCGTGACCGAGGGCGGTTGATTCGTGGCCTGTGGCTCCTCGACCGTTACCCGCAGGGTATCGGAAACGGCCAGGCCGCCGCTGTCCACCACGCTGGCCGTGACCAGGTGGACGCCCGCGCCCAAGGAGCTCGTGATCGCGCCGCCCATGCCGAGGGGACCGCCGAGGTCGGAGTACCAGGACAGACCGGCGTCCAGGGCACCGTCCTCGGGATCGACGGCGGTCGCGGCGAAGTCGATGGATTCATCCGCGTAGACATGGCTGTTGTCGTCCGGCGCGGTAATGCTGACCGAGGGCGGCTGATTAATCGACCCGTTTCTCATCAGGGCCGCATAGCCGTCCAGGACACCGGCGCCGCACAGGCCGGCGTAGGCCCCCCCGGGTCGGCAGCTCGCACCCACGGCGAAGGGGCGCGCCGACGCCACCAGCGCCTGCTCGACGTTGGCCGGCGTCCACTGCGGGTTGACTTCGAACAGCAGCGCCGCGGTCCCGGCCACGTGCGGGGCCGCCATGCTGGTTCCCGACTTGTAACCGTAGCCGTTGGCGTAGGTGGTGGAATAGACGCTCGTCCCAGGGGCGCTGAGGTCCACCAGCGAACCCTGGTTGCTGAAGGTCGCCCGGTCAGGGGTGTTGGTGCTGGCGCCGACGACGACCACATTCCTGCAACTGGCCGGCAGGTAACCGCTTACGTCGCCCGCCTCGTTGCCGGCGGCAACCACCACCACCGCGCCCGCCGCCACGGCGGCATCGATGGCGGATTGCAGGGTTGCGGTACAGGTTCCGGCACCGCTCAGGCTGAGGTTAAGCACCCGAGCCGGATAGAGGTTGTCGGGTACGCCAGACACACCGAGGCCAGCCGACCAACGGATGGCGTCGGCCAGGGTCGAGGAATAGACCCCGCAGGTCCCGCCCTGGTCACCCAGCACCCGCACCGGGAGGAGTTTGGCCCCCGGCGCGACGCCCGCGACGCCCGCTGCGTTGCCGGTGGCGGCGGCGATCGTCCCGGCCACGTGGGTGCCGTGCCAGCTACAGGCGATGTCCTGATCGGTGGGATCCGAGTCGTTGGAGTGGAAGTCGTAGCCCGGCAAGGTCTGGCCGCTGAATTCGGGATGGCTGGTGATGCCGCTGTCGAGCACCGCGACCACCACGCCTGCCCCGCTGGCCAGATCCCACGCCAGCGGCAGATTGGCGCCGCCGGGATACTGAGCTGGACTGAGATAGTGCCACTGGAACGGATAGAGGGGATCGTTCGGCTGATAGGCGGGGGTGACCATGACATCCGGCTCGGCCTCCAGCACGCCGGGGGTGGTCAGCAGGCGCGCGGCGATCCGCCGGGCGTCAACCAGACTTACCTTGTCGGCGAGCTTCAGCACCAGCCGGTCGCCGGACTTGGCGGACACGTCGGACAGGGTGGACGGGTCGGACGTGACGGACAGCGATTGAACCTCAACCCCAGCCGCCGTGCTCCAGTAGTCTTCCTGGGCCACCTTTGCCGACAGGGTGGGCTGAACGACGATCTGGTCGGTATAGGACGCGTTGAGGGGACTCACATACAGGGGACTCTCCGCCGTCCCTGTCGAGGGCGCTGCCCAGGCGGCTCCCGCCATTGCCAGCGCCATCAGGATCGGTCGCCGGCGCGGAGTGGTGAATCGATACTTTGTTTTCATGACCTATCCTCCGCGTAACCCTTCACCTGCCCCGACCCCGATCCTCCCCTCGCGTGGGGGAGGGGGCTGGAAACCCGTGGCCGGCGCTACGACCGGGAGGGGTCTGAACGGTCGCCCCTCCAGGGTCCAGGATTGTCGAGGGGTTCGCCTTACACGTGTCTGACGATTTACTGCCGGTAGGTCACCACCAGTTGTGGCCGGTTGGTGGTGGTGCTGTAGTCGCCGGGGTAGTAACCGAGGTAGTCAATCCCCGCGTCGTCATTGTCGTCGAGATTGAAGTACACCCGGACCTGGGTGACGCCGGTCTTGTTGACGGCCGCGCGACCCGGCGCATTGAGACTGCCTTCGGACCAGGTGTTATTGGCGGTGGCGATGCTCAGGCTGGCGGCTTGAGGCGCCGTAGCCGTGGCCTGGAAGTCCGCCGTCTCCAGGGCAAGGTTGCCGTTAAAGCCACCGGTCTGGATGTCCGCCCACAGCGCACCGTGGGTGTCGAACGGACTGGTGCCCGAGACCGTGCCCCGCATCAGCCGCAGCGTAACCGTCTCGATGGTGGCGTTGTCCGGCAGCGAGGCGGTATCGAAGGACAGGATGCTCTTGTACTGCTTATCGCTGGCATCATCGCCGACTAGCAGTCCGGCGCTGGTAGTGGTGTTGGACTTGATGGAGCCGCCCACATTGGTAGTCTCCCCGGACTCCAGCACCCAGCCGTCGTAGGTCCCCACCGAGTTGAAGGTCAGCGTTTGCGGCGGTGGGACGTTGATCGTCAGGGTGATGCTGTCGGTGCTGGTGTTGTTCTGATTGTCGGTGATCGTGGCGGTGAGGGTGTGGTTCCCCTCGGGCAGGGTGCGGGAGAAGGCACCGCCCGTGCCGATCTGGCCCGAGAGGTTGGAGGTCCAGACGATGGCGCTGGTCAGATCCCCCTGCTCCAGATCGTCCGCCCAAGCGGTGAAGCTGATGGTCTGGCTGGTGGTGAAGGTGGTCCCCGTCGCTGGCGCGGTGACGTCCACCGCCGGCTGGCTGGTGCGCACCCGCAGGGTGAGCGTGGCGGAACCGGCGCCGCCCTGGCTGTCGGTGGCGGTGGCGGTGATGGTGTGCGTGCCGAGCGACAGCACCGCACTGGCAAAGCCGCCGGTGCCGATGGGGCCGTCGAGGCTGGAGGTCCACTGCAGCGTGCTGGTCCGGTCGCCGTCTTCGGGATCGAAGGCGGAGCCCACGAAATTGATGAGGCTGCCCACCGGAAACTGGCTGCCGCTGGGCAGCGTGCTGGCGCTCACCGTGGGCAGGCTGTTGACCTGGTAATTCACCACCAGTTGCGGTCGGCCGGCGGTGTATTCGCCGGGGTAGTAGCCCAGATAGTCGATACCGACATCGTCGTTGTCGTCGAGGTTGAAGTACACCCGCAACTGGGTGAATCCGGTCCGGTTGATGGCCGCCAGTCCGGCGGCGTTGAGATCCCCTTCGGACCAGGCGCCATTGGCGGTGGCGTCGCTCAGGCTGGCGACTTTTTCGGCCGTGGCGGGGGCCTGGAAATCCGCCGTCTCGAGGGCGACGTTGTTGTTGAAGCCGCCGCTGCGGATGTCGGCCCACAGGGCACCGTGGGTGGTGAAGGGACTGGTGCCGCTGAGGACCGCCCGCTGTAGCCTTAGCTTGGCGGAGACCATCGCGGCGTTGGCCGGGATCGACGAGGTGTCGAAGGAGACGATGCTTTTGTACTGCTTGTCGGATTTGTCGTCGCCGAGCAACAGCCCCGTGGTGCTGGTAGCGGTGGCGCTCAGGGAGCCGCCGACGTTGGAGGTCTCGAGCGACTCCAGCACCCAGCCGTCATGGGCCCCGTTGGAGGTCAGGGTAGCGGTTCCCAGCACGGGTGTAACGGTCAGGTTGATGCTCTGGGTGCTGGTGTGGTTGTCCGCGTCGGTGACCGAGGCGGTAATGGTGTGGGCGCCCAGGGTGAGGAGCTTGGACAGATTGCCGCCCGACCCCAGCGCACCGTCGCGGCTGGAGGTCCAGGTCATGGCGCTGGTCAGATTGCCATCCTCCAGGTCGTCGGCCCAGCCGGTCAGGTTGACCGTGGTGCCGGCGACAAAGCTCGCCCCGTCCGCGGGGTTGGTGATCGCCATCTCCGGCAGGCTGGTGCGTATCCGCAGCGTAATGCTGGCCGAAGCGGTGGCGCCATCGCTGTCGGTGGCGGCGGCGGTAATGGTGTGGGTCCCCAGCGGCAGCGTGCGGGAGAAGGACCCCCCGGTGCCGATCTGACCCGAGAGGTTGGAGGTCCAGGTCATCGCGCTGCTCAGATTGCCGTTCTCCGGATCGGTGGCCGATCCGGAGAACTGGATGATGCTGCCCTCCAGCAGGTTCTGGCCGTTAGCCGGCGCGGCGATGGCCACCGTGGGCGGGTCGTTGACGATGTAGCGGACGACGAGCTGGGGCCGGCTGGCGGCGGTGGCGTATTCGCCGGGGTAGTAGCTCAGATAGTCGATGCCCTTGTCGTTGTTGTCGTCGAGGTTGAAGTACAGCCGCAACTGGGTGACACCGGTCTTGTTGATGGCCGTCAGCCCGGCGGAGTTGAGGTCGCCTTCGGACCAGTCGTTGTTGTTCGCGGCCTTGCTCAGGCTGGTGACCTGCGCGGCGGTGGCCGGGGCCTGGAAGTCCGCGGTTTCCAGCGCGGTGTTGTTGTTGAAGCCGCCGTTGCGGATATCCGCCCACAGGGCGCCGTGGGTGTCGAAGGGATTGGTTCCGCTCACAACCCCGCGTTGCAGGCGCAGCTTGGCCGAGACGAGGGTGGCGTTGTCGGGAATCCCCGAGGTATCGAAGGAGACGATGCTCTTGTACTGGTAGTTGCTTGCATTGTCTCCCGCCAGCAGCCCAATGTTGGTGCTGTCGCTCGACTTCAGGGTGCCGCCGACGTTGGTGTTTTCACCCGATTCCAGCACCCAGCCGTCCAGGGTTCCGGAGGAGCTGAGGGGCACTTCGAACAGGGGCCGGACCGCAATCTGAATGCTTTTGGAGTCCGCAAGCCCACCGCTGTCGGTCACGCTAGCGGTAATGGTGTGGGTGCCGGCGCCCAAGACCGCCGAAAAGGCGGCCCCGGAGCCGATGGGACCGCTGAGACTCGATTGCCAGGTAAGCAGGCCGCTGATACCGCCGTCCTCGGTGTCGCTGGCGGCGCCGGCAAAGCTGATGGACTGGCCCTGGGTGAACACCGAGCCATTCAGGGGCATGGTGATGGTTACCTGGGGGGGGGTGTTGAAGGGCCCGCAGGCCATCAGGAGCGCGTTGTAGGCATTGACCCGGCCATGGCCGGTCCATTGATCCCAACCCGGATAGGTCTGGGGATAAAGATCGTCCGCGGAACCCTCCAGCACAGCGCGCAGCTCGGCATTGGTTTGGGTCGGGTCGCAGGCCAGGACAAGCGCAGCTACTCCGCTGACGTGGGCCGCCGAGAAGCTGGTTCCATCGCCATACCGATAACCGGAACCTGAGATCGAGTCCCAGCCGGTGGTGAAAATCTCCTCGGCCGGGGCAGAGATATCAACCGCTTCACCACGATTGGTAGCGGTCCACCATTTATCGCTGGCCGTGGTTCCTGTAACGGCAATTGCGTTCTCGTGGGCGGCTGGGTAGAAGGGGTTGGACCAGGTATTGCCTGCGGCCGCTACTACGACGGCCCCGGCAGTCCATGCGTAGTTGACCCCGTACTCCACCGTACTGGAATACATCTCCCCCCCTAGGCTGAGGTTAATGATCTGTGCTCCCTGATCGGCAGCGTAGATGATAGCCTCGCCCAGCCGGCTGACCTCTACCCCATTGCCGGAATTGATCACCTTGACCACCAGGATCTCGCTCTCCGGCGCCAGTCCCGCAATGCCTAACGAGTTATTGAGCGTAGCGGCGATGACGCCGGTCATTGCAGTGCCGTGGCCTTCATCGTCTGTCGGATCCCCATCGCTGTGAACGAAGTCGTAGCCGTGGACGTCATCCACGTAACCGTTGTCATCATCGTCGATACCGTTGTTTGCGATCTCGCCGGGGTTGGTCCACCAAAGGTTGGGCGAAAAGTCCGGGTGGTTGAAGTCCACGCCGGAATCCACCACCGCCACCAGCACCCCCGGCGAGCCCCGAGTGACATCCCACGCCAGATCGGCCTCCATGATCTGGGGGGCATACTGGGCGGTGGAATAGTGGGTGTCATTGGGGCTCAACAGCCCGTGATATTCATAGTCGGGCTCGGCGTACTCCACCTGGGGGTTACGCTTGAGGGCCTCGAGCAGGGCCGGGAGATTGCCGCGGGTGGTGGAGCCGACCAGCGCCTCGATCTTCGGGATGGCGCGCTTGAAGGTCCCGCCGGCCCGCGTCATCTGCTGGAGCGCGGAGTCCCGAGGGGTACCGGGGCGGAACTTGACGATGAACCCCTCTTCGGGCTCCTGGGGCTTGGTTGCCGGCGGTTCGGCGAGGACGCCAACGTTCCCGGCGAGGAACAGGAGGCCCAGCGCCGCGGCGCCCAAGCACAGCCGCTTGGCGGTGCGCGCGCCCGCGCGAAGCGGGGCGAGGTTGTGCGAGAGGAAGGATGAATTAAACACTCGTGCCTCCGGTGAGAGTTATGCGGAGCGCACGCACCCCGTCCCGGAGGCAACGCGTCCGCTTGGCGACCCTGCGACCCTTTCTCGATGCTATGAGAGGTAGGCCAGTGGCTTTGCGTCCCACCCTTTCGGCGTGGTTTGCCTTTTTCAAGCTAAGTCCATTTTGCGACCAGCGAACGGGCGGTACAAGGTATTGACCCAGCGGATGCGGATGCACCGCGACGGCGAGGAACGCTGGCGCCGGCTGGATGAAAACCGCTAGCCCTGGTGGTTGCGCCACGGCAGCAACCCCATTGAGAACGCGCCGGCCAGCGCGAAGCGTGCTTGAACAGACCCTCTGTAGCGACCGGAGAGCAGGTTGCCGGGCAGCGAGACCCCGCGGCCGGTGTGATAGATAGGCGAGGGGGCGAGCGCCGAGGTCATAGCCTGACCCCCCCGTGCCGCAGTCGCTTGATCGACCACTGCCCGCGCGGCCACCCCCAGCGGTATTGGTCGCTGGCTGGCCTGGGGTCTTTGGTCGGCGCTGGGGGAAGCGGTTCATTGGCTCAGCGATCGCTTAGGTTTGGTTGATCTCTGATTACGGGTGAGGATCCCAGGTTACGCCCGCGCACCAAGGCGCACCGAGGAACAAGCTCGCTGCAACCGCAGTCTTCAGGATTCTCTTTCATGGCTGTCCTCAGTGCGTGAAACACCCTGATCAGCCTGCGTCTCGTACCGAAACAAGCGGGAGGCGCCGTTCGCCGGGTCTCCCGCCCGCTGGCCTGGCTAAAAACCAGCCAGGCCAGCGAGTGGCGTCACGGACAGGGTATCGGAACCACCGCGTTCGAACCGGTCTTGGGCGGTGAGTTGTGCACGAGCCCCAGCTTCACGCTCCAGGTGCCCGTCAGCAGGGTCTTGCTTACCGTCACCTCGTACCAGTTCATGAACTGCCAGGCTCCGTAGGGCGACCCCGCGGGCAGCGTATAGCTGGTCGGGGAGGTGGTCGGCGGTGAGCTCACCAGCAGGTTGGTGCCGCCTCCCGAGCAGTTCCCACTCACGCACAACCCGGTGTTGTTCAGGCTCACGTCCAGCGAGGTCTTTGCCAAAAGCACGTTGCTGGCGGCCCCGGTCAGCATGCCGCCGTCGCCACCGCTGACGCCGAGGGTGCCGTAGCCGGAAGCGGTGCCGCTCTTCTGGCTCAGGTAGTCCACCTCGAAGTCGAGCACCTTGGTCCCTGCCCCGTTGACGAAGGTGAACTGGGCACTGTCGCTGCCGGTCAGGCTGCTGAAGGTATGGCTACTGCCGCTCGGGGCATTGGTACCCCAGCCCACCTGGTTGGTGCCGTAGCTGTTGTCGTTCAGCCCCGGGTTCTGCTCGTAGCGAACCGTGACGCTGTTGTTGCCGTTGTCGGTCACAAAGAGCAGTCCGACCGGATTGGTTGGCCCGAAACCGGTGATGGGCGTCGTCGGGCACTGGGCAATGCCGCCGCTGCTCTTGAACCCGAAGTCGATCGTCAGATTCTGGCTGTTGTCGGTGGCCAGAACCACGGTCGACGGATTCGGGTTGCTGTCGGTCTCAGCCGTGCCACCCCCCGGCGGGCTCGTGATCGTAGGCGTGTACCCGAAGGGTGTGGCCACCGTGACTGCGTAGGTGCCCGCGCACAGCCCATCGAACTCGTAGTTGCCCTCGGCGGTCGTTTTGACCGTCGACTTGACCACGCCGTTCTGCGAAAGCGCGAGACTCACGCCGGGTATGACGTGCTCGTCGGTACCCTGGATCCCATCGCCATTCATGTCGTCCCACACGAAGTTACCGATCTTACCCGTGCAGGACACCGGCGGCTGGCCGTAGGTCACCGCGCAAACGGTGCCGAACTCCAGGCTGGCGCTGTAGTTGGTCAGGGTGGTACCGGCGTTGTTCTGGAACTCGAGGGTGAACTGGCGCATCTTGTTGGGATCGATGCTCTTCTTCTTCGAGTCGGTGGTCATCTGCACCGCCGTGATCGCCGCCGAGCAGGTCCCGCTCACGCAGTTGATGGTGCCGTCCCAGATGACGTCCCCGTCGAGCTTCGCCTTGCTCAGGTAGCCATTGCTCGCCGGCCA
>Ga0208980_10000497_pt1 | contig 22217 bp, 29 predicted proteins | sample WetSurMetagenome_3_FD_187993 | JGI IMG/M metagenome (GOLD analysis project Ga0208980, IMG submission 187993) | Wetland microbial communities from Twitchell Island in the Sacramento Delta, sample from surface sediment Aug2011 Site A1 Bulk (version 2) | ecosystem: Environmental > Aquatic > Marine... | reverse complement strand
CCGCCATACCAATTGCTGCAGAAGTGGCAGTACGCTCTAGATAGCGGTAGTCATAGCCTGTCATATCTGGACGCTTAGCAATACCTGTAAGGCCTACACCACATAGCCTCAGGAAGGCGTTATTAAGGTGCCAAGCCTCTTGTAGAATGCCATCTTTTAGATTTACACAAGTCTGGCGGTAGTTTGCACGCGCTGCTAAATAAATAGCTCTATGTAGCCCTGCGTTATCTCCCTCAAATTTACCAATGTCTGTTTCTGTTAGATTACAAAAGGACTTATTACCTAGTAAAATCTCTACACAAGGATTACAACCGTTAAACCAAGGGGCCCTACGTAGAGCCTCTGTAGCATTAATAAAGCCGGGTTCTGATCCCCCCGCCTCAACCATTAGTTTAAAGATATCTTCTAGTTGCTTTTTAGTTGGTTTTTCTCTAAATAATAGTGAATTATTGGATTGAGTTCTATGCTCGCGATTATATAAGAAATAATCCTTCTTAGCAACAGCAAATTCTCTCCACTCTGGTTGCCCATATTCAAATAAGGCTATTTCAGCACTTCTACGACTACTAAGAATTGTGCCCATCCAGTTAACAATATCTAAAATATCCATTCTAGTAAGTAAACTGTCTGCTCTTCCATTAAGGATATTGGCAATAGCTGTGTAGGCTTTTGCAATAGCCCCATCCCCACTAGAAATCCAACCGTATCCTTTTAGTCTTTCTCCGGCGGGTCTTAACTCTGAAAAGTCTAATATTAGAGTATCTGCCGGATACTTACCAGCCACAAGTTTACCTATTGACTTAGCCCAGGCTTCCGCAGAATCTCCTATTTTAATAGTCCAAGTTTTTGTGCTTTCATCCCAAAACTCTTGATTATACTCTAAACCTCCTTTAGCTGTTCTGGTACTCCTAATTGTAGTTATATTTTTAATTGGCTTAATAAACCCATTTAATGTGCCTACAACGGGTTTGAAACCAACACCACACCCTTGAAGTAGTAACCATAGAATATCAACTAAGTCATATACTGTCTCTACCTGTGTAAAGCTACAGTTAAATTGTGAAGCCTCTCTATGTTTTGCAACATCTGTTCCACCGAGCCATAAAGTTCTACCACTCATAGATACTTTACGTTCAATCATTAATTGTTCTAATTCATAAAGCTCTGCAAACTCTATATTATTCAATTCTCTATTTGCTGCTCGTTCCCATAACCATTGTTGGTGGTCAATAACTCTAGCTACTGTTTCACGCCAGGTTTCAAAGACTGTACCAGCCTCATTTAATGGTCTATTGTATGTTCGTCTTGTTATTACTTGTGCTCGAATACTTGGTGCTTTCATACGCGTCCTTAATCTCTTGTATAGTTCTTTTACAGCCTATACAATACTCTTTTTTACTATTTAATTTACACTGTTTTATACATATACGTTTAAGCTGTTCCCGTGCTTCCAAAACCATCCTCTCCGCGTATAGTACTAGGCACTACTTCTACTAATTCAAGCTCTGGTAGTGAACAGGGTACTAATACTAGTTGAGCAATTCTATCTGCATATATAATTTGAAACGGGTTCGTACCATTATTAACTAAATATACTTTAATTTCGCCTCTATATGAGTGATCAATAACTCCTACAGAATTAACTAAAGTTATATTGTGTTTAGCCATTCCACTTCTGGAAAATAAAAGACCTACAAAACCCAATGGAATAGCCACTTTAATACCGGTACTAATTAAGACAGATTCTAGTGGCATAAGTAACACTTCTCGTGAGGAGCGTAAGTCTAGGCCACCATCTCCAATATGTGCTCTAACAGGCATTAGATTTTTGTCTTGACACTCAATTTGTAAAGTGTTTGGATAAAACATTATTAATTTCCTCTATATTTCCAACACCTATGGCATCTTCACAATACGTTAGTAAATCTACTAAATTAATATTGAGCAGTACTAAGTCTTTGGACTTGTTTAAATTTTGTATAAATTTTTGTTTTTTATTTAATGGTAAAGCGTCTAATAAGTCAAAAATGTTACCATACTCGGTTAATAGTTCGGCCGCCCTTTTAGGCCCTACCTGTTCTACCCCTTTAATATTATCGTCACCCCCAGTTAAAGCTTTGTAACCAACATAATCTTCTATTGGAACGTTATAGTGATCCCACCAGTTTTCTACTGTAACTTCTTTTCTAGTTACATATGAAAACCTACTTACCCCCTCTCGAATTAGTAAATCCCAATCTTTATCAGAGGATGCTAGCCAAATATTACCAATATTAAATTTTTCTTTTTGTTTAACAATGTAAGCAGCTATATCATCTGCTTCTACATTCTTAAAGCGAAGCACATCAAAAGAGTTTTTTAGTAGCTCTAAGGTACTGTTAAAATCTTCAAAAAACTCTGCAAATGATTGCTTTTCTTCTTCCGTCTGTGCTTCGTACTTAGCTTTTCTATCCGCCTTATACTCAGGATAAATTGCTTTTCTATATGCACTACTGCCCTCATCCCCCAGAATTAATATATGCCCACAACTATATGAATTTGCCAAGGACTGCACCGTACGAAGGTACTCTACTTTAAAGTCTGGCTTATTAGCATGCTTATATCTAAAAGCTAAGTTTAAGCTATCTACTAATAATACATCTCTAGGATTAGGTTTTTTTAATTCGTTAAATTTTATGCTCATTTTATAAATACCGGATTGCAATGCTTGATAAAGTCATCTAGTTTTAAAACCCAAATACCTAAATGTCCTATAAATATATACCTTGCAGGTAGAGTGTTCTGTGCTATTAGTAGGTCGTCTACTCCACAGAAGTTCTTACCCCTATCGTGCTTAAATATTAAAATAGGTTTCTTATTAATTTGGTGAGATTCTCTAATAGTTTGTTCCCACCAAATATCTAATTGAGGTTTCGTGTCTGTAATTATTTTGGACGTAAGATGGTCATCTGCATAGTGTTTTACTTCTACGCAATATAAGCCTACTTCACCTGGAATATATAGGTCACCTTTAAGTTGATGAACCGCAGCAAGCCCGCCGCTGGCGGGAACCCGCTCCCATTTATGTCCTGTTAGTGCTCTAAGATCATCGCGTATCTTTAGTTCAGCTCTTGCGCCTTTGGCTCTAGAATCAACCATCTTCCAACCTTGAAATTCCATCTTCCTTAATTGCTGTTAATTTTTTAATTAAAGGATGACTATACCCATGAGAAATAAGAAATGTATTTAAGCCTTCTTCTTTGAGAAGAACTTCAATTAGCTTTTCTTTACCAAAAGTATCTAATACGTCTATGGTTTCATCTAAGAATAGTACGTTAATACGTGACTTAGATAAGCTAGACATTAATTTTCTAATAGCTAACAATGTAGAAGTCGTAACTCTAGCTAGCTCCCCTGCTGATAGTGCAGTAATCTCTACTTCTGAACCACTATCAATAATAACTACATTTAACTTATCATTGTTTATAAGGAAGTCTAGTTGGAATCTTCCGTCTGATAATTCAGTTAAATAATAGTTTGTTAACTCCTGTAAGTCTTTTACAGATGTTTCAATCTTATAGGCTAATAATCCATTAGTGCTAAAAGCCTTTTTAAGAACTTCTAATAAAGAGGATTTAACATCTACCTCCATTAGTTTTTGTTTGCTTTCTTGTATTTTTATTCCATATGACTCTAACTGCTCAGTAATTACACTAATCTTAGCATTATGAGCTATTGCAGTTTTATTATATAGTTGAATATCTTTTAATTCTTTAATCTGCTTATCAATATAATCTGAGATACTATTGATTTCTTTTTCAAGTTCAGACTTATCTAAAAGAAGATTAGGTAACTCACTATCAATCAAAGCACTATACTTTTCGAAATCAGCAACTAAACGTTGATGCGCTTTATATTTTTTATTACTAGACTCTGATTCATTTAATTGATACTCTAAGCCTTTTAATTCTAAAGTTAGCGCATCTTCTTCTAGTTTATTTGCTTCTTTAACTTTATTAATTGCTTCAGTATCAATATTCTGTAAACAGGTAGGACATTCGGAAGAGGTCAGTTTTGATAGTTTAGTACTTAAATCTTTAATAGCTTTAATTCTATTCTTAATCCCCCCTATAGCCTGTAATAATTCAGAAGTATCTTTTTCTTCAACTTGTTCAATTAAATCAGCATAATTTATCTTATCTCTTAGAGATATATACTGTTCATTTGTCGAAATTTTTATATTAATCGAAACGATATTTTCCAAATTTGCTTTTAGACTTGTAAGACGCTCTTTTCCTGATAAATTCAGTTCAAACTCTTCTTGTAATGGTTTTAAGTCTAAAGACTCTTTACTAAGTTTATTAATAGAATCTGAAAGGGTATTTACTGTCGATTGTAAAATGACTAACTCTTCTGCGACTACCTTATGTACTTCTTTCACTCTTTCAAAAACTCTTGTATAATGCTCTAATGAAAGTAGGTCAATTAGAAACTTCTTTCTGTTTGTGTCTGTGGCAGTAAGAAACTGTAGACTAGAATTATTATTTTGATAAACTATTTGACTAAAGGTTTTTGAGTCTATACCTAGTAAGTCTTCTATATGCTTGAAAGTATCTGTAGCAGTATGGGAAGATGCATCCTTACCATTTTTTAATAGTACTACTTTTTGGGTAGCACCAGTACGACTAATTTTAACTATGTATTCATCTTCGTTAATACTAAAGTCTAGCTCGGCACTATAACCTTTACTAGAAAGATTCCTGTTAAGTATAGCGCCTTTCTTAATTCCTTTAGAATTCTTATTAAATAGTACTTCTTCTAGTATTAATGGAACAGAGCTTTTTCCATGGCCATTTAAACCTAATAGTTGCGTAACTGGTTCATCCCAAAGACTTAGTTGGTTATCCTCACCATAAGAGAACATCTTACTCCAAGTCAACTGTTTTAACAATATCATTAAACACTCCAAGTATCTCCTTGATTTTATCAGTATCCATTTTTTGAATATCCTTTAGGTATAAAGCCAGTTCTTCTTCTAAAGTCATATTCTTAGTAAGATTTAAAATAGCGGGAGACCCTTTCTGAACAATCTTTTTATCTAATAGTTCAGAGTCTATTGATTCCGATAATTCTGCTAAATTACCCTCTAATTCATATATAGTATGATGATAGTAGGTTTTAACCATATCTTTTTTAGAGGATACAGTTTTACGAATTAGTTGTGGTAATTCTAATTTTTTCCAAGTATGGCTTAAAGTTTCAGTATCAAGAATAATAACGCCTGTATCCACAACATGGCGATGAAAACTGGTGGTAACTGGAGACCCAGGATATAGTATATTACGTTGGCTATTAGAATAGCTATGTAAATCACCGGCAAGAACTACTTTCCATCGGTCAAATAATTCCAGAGGTACTTCAGGTTTAACATGGGGCGGAATCTCCCCTCTTACATGGGTACATAGAATATCACCATGAAACTCTACCGGATTATTAGCAAAATCTTTCAGCCTATTATACGGAATAATATCTATATTAGCATCCTTTAAACACCAATAGTTATCAATTATTGTAGCATTACTATTAATTAAAGATACTACGCCTTTTAAGTTACTAAGAAATGTACTGTCCTTCTTTACAGCCTCATGATTACCTGAATAAATTATAATCTTTACTGGCCTTAATACTGTGCCAATAAAGTTAAAGAATATCTCTAACTCCTCCATAGTTGGAAGACGATCAAATATATCTCCGCCTATAATAAAATAATCTGGAAGTTCTTCAGCCATTATTTGGTCTAATTGCCTAAATAGTTCATTATATCTATTTTTGGCCCAGTCTATTGGGACGTTTTTCTGTCCAAGTTTGATATGAATATCAGCAGTAAATAATATTTTCATAGGAAAGAAAAGGGCCGAGGTTTCCCTCAGCCCTTGTACTTAGGCAGGAATATCGTCTACAGTTTCAGGGGCTTTTTGCTGCATTTCTGCAGGTACTTCTTCCTTACTCAGTAAATGTTCTTCGATAAAAGCCTTTTGTTCTTCTGGTGATTGACGTAAAATTGATTGGTCGATAGGTTTAGCATTAGCAACCAACTCTTTTTCAGCATCAGTTAAAGGGCGATGTTTGCAACGTAGTACCTGTAGGGTATACTCTACATTAAAAGGTAGCGGGCCAGTTTTAACTCGCTTAAATACTACATCCCAACCGTTATCAAGATCAGTAGGATCTCCTAGATCTTCTGCTGCGGTTTTAATCTGTTCAAATAGCTTCTTTTTAAGGTTAACCACTACAGACTTGCCCTCTTTCATATCAATAGCGTTGATAGCGTAAGCCCAGCTGCACTTTAGTTCTGGGAAGTAGTGTCTAACCCAGTCTTTCTCAACATTAATGAACTTTTCAAGATTACGATCAAAGCCAAGGCACTCAACAGGCATATCTTTGCCTTCAGTGCTCTTAACCCAATAAAGATAACGAGGAAGAATGTCCCCAAATAGTCTTAGTGTTTGTTCACCATCTTTAAAAGCATAAATGTCAGCACCTTTTTTAGCTTTGCCTTCGGTATCGTTAAATTTAATTCCCATGATTTTCCTCGTATATAAACTTTATATAATTGTTTTCTAGTGTTAATAATTTGTTTTTCCCTATTCTATCAGGTGAAATATCTGAAAAGAATAAGTACAACGTCATATCATTTTGATATTTATAATCAAAATAATTTCTTAAGGAAGCCAACAGTAGATACTCTACTATTTCGGATTCCAAAGCTTTACTATCTAATAAATCCTTCAAATTTAAAATAAAGGACTTACCAGAAAGATTAATAGGTACAGGCTTGCTAGTGAATAACTTAAAGGTCTTTACTATACAGTGTATGTTCCCTTTACAATACTCTACTATTCTAGGCCAAGAATAGAATATTATTTTCTTCATTTTATTATTATACTACGGTAAACTAGAAAATTCAATATTATTTTTTAAGTTTACGTATCGTATAACCATTTTTTAAATAATGTGTTATTCTATTCTTTTGCTGCTCTCTAACCGAACTTCCTAGGAGATGTATATCTATAATTAAAGGCTGTAACTTCCCCTCTTTAAGTCTACATATACGACCTATCAATTGAGTTAATAGACTTTCATTATTAATGGGCGAAGCTAAAATAATGCAGCTTAAATCATTCTGCGATATACCCTCTGAGAAGATAGACATAGTGCCGTATACTATATGTACTTCGTCACTTTCCACAAGTTTTAGCAGGGCTAAGCGTTGTTTTAAGTCTTTTATCTCACCCGTAATTAGTGCAGCTGGAGAAGTAGAGAGCTCGGCGCAGGTCTTTAAAAATTCTACTCTACTTCCTACTACTAAAACTCTATGACCCTTACGGGCAGCAGCATCTGCTAACTCAGCAATGATTTTTTGGTAGTTTTTATTATATACTTCTAGTTCAGTCACTCTATTTGCCCAAAACTTTCCTGTCGGAAATGATATATCAGTCTCGACTAAAAGTACATGGGGTTGCATATAGTTTTCTTTTTCAGGTTTAAATATATTATTCCCAAAGTAGTCTTGAAATACTACGTGTTTACCATCTTTACGATTTAATGTACCTGATAAACCTATTTTATGTCTAGCTTTAGATTTATCCACTATGCTAGCAAAAGTACTAGCAGGTACATGATGGGCTTCGTCTAGTATAAGAGTACCAAACATATCCGATACTTTATCAACGTGCTTAGTCAATGTTTGTACATTAGCAACTACTATAGGCCCATCAGTTTCAAATTTATTACTACCTATTATACTAGGAGTAATTCCTAGTGTCCCTTCTATCTCCTCTACCCATTGGTCCCTTAGTAGAGTAGTGTGGGTAACAATTAGAGTTTTTTGTCCAAGCTTAACTGCAATAGCAATAGCGGTAAATGTTTTACCCCAGCTTACAGGAGCATTAATAATTGCACAATCATCAATACTATCATAAACTAATTGCTGACTTTCCCGTAAAGTAGCTTTAAATTTTGGGAAGTTTACAGGGGCTAAAACTCGCTTATCCACTATATCATATCCCGAAGGGATCAAATCAATGCGTCCTGAGGGTATACTACATGTATTCTTATTAATTCTATTAAAAGTTTTAATAATTGTAGGTGGATGACCTTTCATTGCAGATGGTATTTTATATGTTAACTCTAGGGATAACCTAGTCATTAAATCATCACTTGCATCTAGGTATATCCTATTGGTTAATACGGCTTTCATATCTTCCTTCGTGTAGGAGACTTATGATTTTCACATAGCTCATACAAAACAAACCCCTCATCTACTTCTAATAGGCCTGCGTATCTTTCCTCTAATTTGGGTACTCTATTAAGAAAAAACTTACAGTGTACTCCGTGTATTACTATGGCGTATCCAGTTGGTATTTCTATAAATTTTTTAATTTTATAATATACTAATGGGCAGAATCTAGAATTAGTATACTCAAATATAAGTCCGTTAGAGTCAATAAAGGTTTTATAGGACTTTAATACTTGAAATATATCAGAGTACCTAAATATGGGGCCCACTAGCTTAGCTAGGGGCCTTTTCATAAATACTGTTTTATCGGCTTCGTACTGTAATCTGCGTCTAGCTAAGTTTCCTGTTTTAGAAGAATCATCTAGTACAGTATACCTACCTCTTTGGAACAGCAGTTTATAAGTTCCCTCTTTTGTAAGGGAACTTATGTTAACTGGGTAAATTGGGAATTGAATTTTCGATAAATTCAGCATATTTTTCACCCCACTTTTCATCAAAGCTACCAAATGAGTAATCTAAAGCGATCGACTGATCAATTCCGATAGGAGTTCCGGGGATACTAAATCCTCTATCTTTTTGTGTACAAGAAGCTAGCAAAGTGCAGTACTGTTCTGTATCCTCGGGATGAACTAGTGCTACAATAGAGTCATGTACTAACATAAACACTCTCGCTCTAAGTCCATACTTTTCTACGGCATCAAGAATATCAACAGCAGCTAATAAGTTAATGTCACTAGCTAACGACTGAATAGTGGCATTAATACCAGAGCGTACTTCGTGGCTAGCGATCATCTTATCAGGACTAAATACGTTTTTTAGTCTACGTTTTCTACCAAAAGAGGTATAGATATATCCTTGAGTTTCAATAAGGTGCTTAGTACTATTTAACCACTCTTTTAATTTACTAAAAGTGTCGAAGTACAGTTTAATAGCATCTTTAGCATCGTCAATAGAGAAGTATGCCCCAGACTTACTAACTGTGTCACTAACTTTTTGTGGGCCAGAGCCGTATAGAATACCGAAAGAGATAGCCTTAGCAGCTTGTCTCTCTGCTGGATATAATTTCTTAACTTCCTCAACTGGGCAGCTTAATTTAAATACTTGTTTAGCAATCGAACTGTGAAAGTCCCCTTTATCAATAAATACTTTCTGTAGTTTTTTATCGCCGGATAGTACAGCAGCATAATACATTTCTGCGGTAGCTAAGTCTTGGCTTACGATATTCCAGCCTTCAAAAGCTCCAGAACCTTTAATAGAACCCTTTACACGAGCCTCATCCCTTGGAATCTGCTGTGCATTAAACTTACCACTACTAGATAATCTACCAGAAGTAGTAGAGGTCATATTAAAGTTTGTACGTAAGCAGTTGTCAAAATCCAATTCTGGAAGAATCTTATCAATATAAGTATTCTTAATCTTACCAAGCTTACGCACTGTAATAATTGCGTCAACAATAGGATGCTGACCTTCTAAGCTGTCTAGCACTTCCGCATCTGTACTTTGCAAGCCCGTACCTGTCTTTTTATCTAAAGGTTTAAGCTTTAATAGATCAAATAATAGCACCCGTAGTTGTTGAACAGAGTTAGGGTTAAAAGTAGAACCTTGAACCACACTTAACTGTTGAACTTCTGGAAAGGAAAATAATACCTCTTTAGCCTCTTCAATACTTATGTCTAGAGTTTTTTGCGCAAACTCCAATCTAGATTTGTCAAATGGAATACCATTTTCTTCCATCTTAATAAGAGCACTAGTACCGGGTATAAGAAGGTTATTCTTAACGTAACTTAACTTAGGATTCTTTTCAATTAAAGGATTAAAAAGATTATATAGCTCTAGTGTTGCTGCTGTATCAATAGCTGCATAGACCGAAATAATATCAAAAGGTATAAGATCGTAGGTAAAGTCTTCCTGTAGTATTTTATGCTGTTTACAATACTGCTCTTTAAATATTGCTAAATCTTTATCGTAATCACCAAATTTTGTATACTTTATAGAAAGTTGTTTAAGCCCGTGCGTACCTTGAGTTTCATCAAGTAAGTAGTGCTGTAATAAAGTATCGTCATAATTTGGGAACTTTAAATTAAAATGATATTGTAGCATTTTAATATCGAACTTACTATTATGAAAAATTACTTTATATTTATAAGCCATATCTTGTAGTTTTTCTACTACTCTATCAGACATAGCATCCGCGCTAATATAGGCAGCATGCCTAAGTTTAGCGCAGATTGAGATACCTAGTACATAACCATCCCGCGGATATAACCCGGTGGTTTCAGTATCTAGTGCAAAACATTTATCTTTTTCAACCCATTCTTCACATTCAAGTAGATAGCCATAAGCTTCTTCCTCATCTTCAATACCTAAGTATTCACCAGATAGGTCGGTAATAGCTTCACCACTAATAATCTTTTCTATCTGCTCTACAGATCGCTCAAACTTAGGTTTAGCCTCTGGCTTAAAAACTAGCATTGAGGGATTAATTAGGGGTATAAATTTCTCATTAATAAGGTACCCTGAATGGTCAGTAACTGAGGCATTTTTAGTATACTGCTTAGTAGCCTCTGAACCAACTAAAATAATATAGTCATACTCGTCGATATTAATGTTAATATCAACATCTTTTTTCAGTACTTTACTTAGTTTTTTGGAGCATAAATGGTACTTATCAAAATCAAACTTAAAGTACTTACTATAATCAAAATTATTAAGTGCTTTATCAATAACTGCTATTTTCATATTAGTTTCTTCAAATGATCGACTTCATCTTGTGTAAGGTCGCCCGGGTCTCTATCTTCTGGAAGATCAATAATAGAGACATAAAAGTTCTCTTTTTCAAGAACAGGCTTAAGTTCTTCTGCTGCTTTAATACCGGCCTGATCACCGTCAAATAGTATTACAATTTTAGTAATACCTTGCAGCTTTAATAATGCAATTTTATCTTTATTAACACCTTTACGGCTAAATATAGTATTTGTTCCTAGCGTGGCGGCTACATTTGGCAAGCCCTTATCAATAAGATTAAGAGCATCAAATATACCTTCTACTAGAACTATACTTCCATTAACCGGATAAAGTTTGGCAGGAAACAGGGGTAATTCTACTCCATGAGGGTATACTCTATATCTAGGCTTCATGTCCGCAATAAAGTGTCTGCCAATAAAAGCAATAATCTTTCCTGTAATATCTTTTAAGGGGAATACAATTCTATCTTCTAGCTCTTCATGGTTTTGTACTATAAATGCTTCAAAGTGGTGTAGAGTATCTCTAGATATGCCACGAAGTGGCTTGCTATAGGGGGCCCAGCCTTTGGGCATATCTAGCCCTCTAGTTTCTGCAAATACTTTTTGAATCTTCTCCTTAATAGCACTAATTTTAGCATTTTGATGGTCGCTAATAATACCAAAGTACTTAAAGATATTTACCCTGTATCCACAAGCAAAACAGTGCCCTATCCCAGATAGTTTATCAATCCTTAAAGAAGGATTGTTATCTATATGTTCTGGGTTAAGGCACTTAATAAGGTAGTCTTTGCCTGATGGCACAAAGACCATATTTTTATCTTTTAAAACGCTAAGTACATCTGAGTTTACCACGGAGCATCTCCACCGTTAGGGTCTGAATGTTGTTGATGTTTTTCTTCTTTTTTCTCTTTTTTACTTTGTATAACAACATCAGTTGGATTAATTTTTAATGTATCCCAATTCATTCCAGAGGAGAAATTAATAGGAGGACCGCCCCTAATCTTAGTCATATCGAATGAAACCGCACAGTCTTCTTTATCGTGTGCATTTAGATTAATTGCAATATCCGCAGCATCCAAAATACCTTTAGAAAATCGCGTAGTTCCATCATCTGATATTTGAAAAGGACTAATCATTAACATATTATACTTACGAGCGTACTCTTTTAGTTTTTTACTAACAAAGATTTGAGGCATCCAGTCATACATTCCTTTTTCTTGTCCTGGTACAACTACCTGGTTCAGGTAATCTACCACGCCTAGGGTAAGGTTATCCCCAAACTGTGCTTTTAGTTTCTGTAAGTGTAAGTCAATAGAGGTAATACTAAGCTCTCTATCATCAATAATAATTATCTGATTATCTTCTTTCAAGCTTTTTGTGCTGATAATATCTTTTTCAAGTTTAATTAGGTCTTTATGTTCTAAAAACTCTTTGAAGTTAGTATCTGCCTCTTTGAACATTTCTGCCCTAATTTTACCTATTTTTATCTTATCTTCAAATGATAGGTCGTTTTGACGTATCTTCATATAAGGTACGCCAGACATAATAGAGACCATTCTCTCTAGAATCTCTTTGGCCTTCATTTCAATGGTAAAGTATACTGCTGTTTTCTTTTGTTCGTATTGATTAACTACTAAGTTAGCACATACGATAGATTTACCAGCCCCTCGCTTACCCCCAATTAGTATCAGTTCTTCTCTATATCCACCACCTAAGGTACTATCAAAAGTATTATTTAACCCTAATGGGAACCTTAGCAGCTCTAAATTCTTCTCTTCTTCAAAAAGAGCAATATTATCTAATGTAACAATTGTTTCACTAGTATGGGTTTTCTCATCTAATTTTACTACTATATCTGATATGCTATCCTTAATTTCCTGAGTAGACATTAGAGTAACATTATCTACTAACTTATCAACTAGACGTAAAGCTTCGTTCTGCGTATAGGTATCAATTAAAATATCTATAGCAAAATTCATATCTAAATCTTCAGATACTTCTAGTTCTTTTAAGGTTACTAATGCTCTCGATAGTGGAGTATTTCTTGAGGAAACCTCTAATTCTTCAAACCCAGGAATACAATTGTACTTAGTATAATACCTATTAATGGCGGTATACAAACTACTATAAGAAGGGTCTAGGAAAGCTAGCTTAACTCTTGACCATCCTTCTAAGCTTTTCTCTGTTAAAAGCTTATGTAATACAATTGCCCCAATATCACTCATAATTAAGTTACTTTTTCTTCGTTGTCTAGAACTACGTTAGTAAGTTCATTTTCAACTTTATCCAATAAAGCCAATTTAAGCTCTACTAGTTTCTCTTTGTATAAAGGGCCAGAGTCAAATAATATTGATAACTGGTCATATGTAATTAAACTTTGTAGGGCGAAGTGTAACATATCCCAAGGATCGTTAGATATAGGCTCTACTTTTACTTCTACTGATTCTCCGTAATTATACTTTGCCTGACTAACAATCTCTTCTTTTGTTAATGAGGTATCGTCATAATAAGATATGGTTACTTTCATGATTTTTATATAGAATAAAAAAGGCGACTTCGTTTTTACACAAAAGTCGCCTTAGCTTAGGTTAGAGTTTAAGCAGTTGCTTTAGCAGCTTCAGCTTTGGCTTTCTTACCAGCACCATCGTAGTCCTTAGCACTAAGGCCACGACGAGTTAGAAGAGTTTTAACTCCGCGATCTGTTTTATTAGTAGCTGTAGCGATTTCTGCAACAGTCATGCTACCAATATCAAGACCTTCCACAGCATCTTCTTTATCTTTTGCGTGAGACTCTTTCTGAGCAGGAATCTTAGCAATTTCACCACTACGAAGAAGAGACAGAGCTTTACCGCGGATAGAGTTAATGCTCTTATCTAGTTTAGCAGCAATATCTTCAACAAATTTACCTTGTTCAACCATTTGAACAAAAGCAGCTTCTTCTTGTTCAGTGTAAGTACGAGCCACTTCCACTTTTTCAGTAGGCTTCACACTACCAGTTAGTTCCATAGACAGAATCTTGCCCTGAACTTGCTTAGTAGTAAATTTACCATTTGCAAACTGTGCTGCGATTTCTGCGTAAGTGAAGTCGCCTTCATTCGACTCAACAAAGTCACGCAGAGCGTTGGCTTCATCTTCTGAGAATTTAGAAGTGTGCTCTTTAGCCATACTAGCAACTTCGAAACCGATTTTGCGAAGCTTTGCCGCAACAGAGCGAACAGTAGTACCAAGTGCAGTAGCTGCTTTTTCAACAGTTGCACCAGTTACAGGAGCCTCGTTACCAACTAGGCCCTTTAGTTCTTCAGTGCGTGCTTCGTCCCATTTAATTGTAGTCATTTTTAATACCTTTCAGTTACTTGTTTAATTGTTAAGATTGGAATACCTAGTTCTTGTGCTTTAATACTTTTTGAGGACTCACGCCCTTCTTCATCTACAAGAATATCAGTACTTTTAGTTACAGAAGAAGTACAGTTGAATCCTAAAGATTCTAAGTACTTAGTAGCTTCAGTGCGGTTTGGAAAGTCATTTAACTTGCCAGTTATACAAACTGTAATATTTTTTGTACCGCTTGGGTTGCTAGGTTTTACTGCATCTACTGATTTAAAATCAAAGGGTAAATTTACATACTCTTTACTCTTTAACCAGTTTACTAAATTAGCTGTAGCTTTATCACCTAAACCGGCTTGCTTGCAGCTTTCCTCATTAATATCTTCAATAGTAGATACTACAGAAGATATTTTCTTTGAAGCCGTGCCACCCACTAGGGGGATACTAAAAGCTTCTAGAATGGTTGCTAAATCAGAGGACTTAGCACTCTGTACTTCAGCATATAATTTACGGCCTACTTTTTCACCTAATGTGTCAACGTAGTGTGACTCACTAAAACTAAAAATATCAGAAACGAATTCAAAGTTCAACTTCTCAATCGTCTTTGGCCCTAGGCCCTTAATCTTTAATGTTTTAGAAAAGTGTTCTAGCTTTTTTAAAGTTTGAGCAGGACACTGTTTATTAGTACAAAACAGTTGGTCATTCACTAACTTTAAAGTAGTACCACAACTAGGGCATACTTCTGGAATTTCAATCATATTCAGCCTTATTTCACTCTATGATATAATTATAGCATGATAAGTAATTGTATTCAAGTAAAAATTTTTATTGCTATATTACGCCTAATTTCAAGTGTAAATTTTTCTCACTATCTGCGGAATAATTTCTCCAGCCCTTTGCACCTCTACAGTATCACCAATACTTAAATCTAAGGACTTAATATAGCCCACATTATTAAGCGTTGCGCGTGTAATAGTTGCACCACCAATTACTACTGGAGTAATAATAGCTACAGGAGTTACTTTTCCACTTTTACCCGTCTGCCATATTACGGACTCTAAAGTAGTAATAGCCCCCTCTTTACGTTCTTTAATTGCAAAGGCACCTCGTGGGTGTTTAGCAGTAAATCCTAAAGTTTGATAGTCAATATTACTATTTACTCTAATAACAATTCCATCATGTGGAAACTGTGAACAGTAATCTTGCATTGCTACAGTTTTAAAACCATTAGCTTCTAGCATATTTAGATCGCTGCTATAAAAGTCTGTAGAAGGTGTAATACCGTAGGCAATAAAATGAATATTACGACTATTAAATTCTTCTATGCTAAGTAGATTAAGAGCACCAGCCGCATAGTTTCTAGCATTTGGAATATCACTAGGCGATACAATTTCACCTACTACTTGTACCACTCCCAGTAGTTCAATACTATTTGGTACTACCTTTTTTGGGTTAGAAATAAATTTACTAGTAATGTCTTGCCCTTCGATGCCATCACCACGAGTAAGTACTTGTGCTAGTGTACCATTAATGTATAAGATAGAAATAGCCGCACCATCTAACTTAGGGCTAGAAAACTTAGGCTTAGAGTAATCCTGTAGGGGCACTTTTCCTTCATCTTTATAGTACTTTTGTAGGGAGTACATACGGTAAGCATGTTTAATAGGCTTTTTAGGAGCTGCACCTAAATTAGTTACACCTACTAGGTTCTCCAAATAATCAAACTGTTCATCACTAATTATGGGAGATCCGTCATAGTAGGCAATAGCCGCTACCTTGATAAATTCTTTTATTTCACTCTTGTTCATCTTCTACAATCTCGTATACTAGGTTAAGTAGCTCAGATTTCATTACTTCTTTATTATTCTTTAATAATTGTACCATATCGGGACCTAAACTGTCAATCTCAGATTCCGACATTAACACGGATAGTCCGACTATTAAATTATAGGTGAATGCAAGAGACAAAGGCACGCTGAAGCCTTCTTTAGTTGGCTCCCACGTACCTTCGAAAGATAAAAAATACCTTCTGATTTGAAAGTATTGTACTCCCCTAAACTCATTTACTACTAGTCTCCACTGTGAAAAGTCTTCGTTATTCGTAACTAACACATGACTAAATATGGTTGTAGAATTACTCATAGGTTCCCGCGTAACTTTTAATTACGTTTATATTTTGGCTGCTCGGCGATAAGGTTTGATTGTGCGAGTACGGTACTTAAGGGTACTACCTTCGTTACTAACGAGGAATCTATTACTTTAAAGGTATCTAAATCCCAAGAGAAAATTCTAACCAAGTTATCAGATAACTCTGTATTATCTTTATCGGTAAGTTTATCTGCAATATACTTAGTATTTTTTAAATCCAAAGTGCAGATATGATATTTTGTTTTTTTGCTAACGGGGGTAATGTAGAATACGTATGCGTCGCCAGCATCATGCATTTTACTAATAAAGGTATTATGGTTCATAATTAAATAGAAGAACAGTGAGGTTTAAGGTGTTCTAGACTTCCTAGTTCCCACCAAGGTTGATAAGCAAATTGTTGCCACTTTTCATCTTCTAGCCAGATGCAGTATACAGGATCTTCTCCCTGCATTTTCATACTTTTTATAGTAGCTAGAGAATCATACCTTGAAGAATATACCTTCTGACCAACTTTAAATTCTTTCGAAATACAAGTGTCAGGGAATATACCTGGAGAAAAATAAGAATGTGGAATTTCCCTTTTAGGGCATCCAACTTTTTCTAAAACATTAGATACGAAGTTATCTGAACGATAAATTCGTTTAGATATAGCAGATATAGGGTCTCCCTCAAGGTAAGACCCTATAATAAGGTCTATCTCCTCTTTAGAGGCAGGTTTATAGCGCTTTTTAGACCGCTGCTCTTCTTCAAATTCGCGTTTTTTCAAGTATCCATCAATAATAGACTCTAGTCTAGTAGTATTATAATTAATACCTAGAATCTCACAGGCAGCTTTTTTAGTAATAGGCTTTTCGGCTTTAATAAGCTCTATTACCTTTTCTATATTCTGCGGAGTTAGCTTATCTGAGGGAGCAGCTTTACCGGCCATTTAGATTCCTTACTTAATTAGGTTTTTAACAATATCAGTTAAGTATACTGCTTGCTTACCAGTAAGCTTATCCAACACGTCATCATCAACTGCAAGCCCCGCTGATGAGATTACATCTTTTAGAGACTGAATACTATCAGACTTAGATACACGTGTGCCACCGGTCGATGCTTTCGCTGTACCAGTAGTAGCTCCGGCTTCTTTCTTTACATAAACATCTGCTTTAGATAGAATCATACGAACACCATTTGGTGTTTCTTCCACATCTTCTGCAATTTGTTTTACAATTTCAATCGAAGTCTCTGGAGTAGGATTTGCATCTTCATACATTTTTACTACTAGAGCTTTCTTTTCATCTGTCCAAGCCATATTTCTTCCTTTACTCTTAGGTTTAAAAATTGTTTCTATATCGTGCTTCTTAATAAATGAATCTTTACCTATCTCTGCCAACTCTTTTAAAAAGGATTCCCTAGTACTAGATATAGCATATACATAGCCACCTGGTGGGAATACATCCGGACGGTTTTTATTGGCCCAGTTAAATAGTGCAAAGTAAGCAAGTTTATCATCCGTTAAACTTTGAATATCCATTAATTAGTTAATAAACTCATCAAAAAATTTATTTTTATCTTTATTATTTGGCATTATACTATGTTCGATTGATTTATTGTACATATATAGGTAGCCTTGAGCTAACCTTTGTACTAATAATTTATTAATGCTAACATAATCATTTGCATTGTCTTTTAGCTCGTGTAGTGCCATTATAGCTTCATTAGCTAATGAATTGACCGCTTCTAAATTATCTTTACCTACGATTCGATACATAGTACATCCTTAATGGGCCCTTTGGTTATAAGGTGGGCCCGAACCCCAGGGTACTTAAGCTGCTAGAGCTGTTTCTCCGTAATATGCGTCGTTTGCATTTATAAATTTGCTCTATTAACGTCATTCGCCTGACGAGTTGCCATTATCCTATCTCACCCAATCGAAGCCAGTACAGGCCCATCAAAAGAGTTCTAACATTCCACGCGGAAGTACCGTTCTTTAGGTAACCAGTGCACTGGTAACGGGCTAGGTTAGAACTCTTATGGTGGACCTGCCGGGAGTCGAACCCGGGTCTTGAATGCCTTACTTTAAGGTTTACAACTATTAATCGAAAGTCGGATCATCGACAATCTTAGTAATCAGCCACATTAATGAAAAGATCAAAAAGTTCATTTTAGCTCCGAAAGGTCTGTCATGCGTTCAGATTTAAAGTTCTTCCAAAAACTATTAAGAAGAAGGTCATCGCGTAGCTGCTTTTCGTCCTCTAAATAAATTCGGTAATTTTCCACTACAGCAGCACGTTCGTTATCGTCTAAATCTGTTATATCCAATATAGAGTAGTTATCTGTTGGCTTTCTAACTACAAGACCAACTCTCTCGCTAATATCGCCATTAGGTTTGGTATATGTAAATTTTAACATTTTTTAATCCTTTTCCAAATTGGAATAATATTATATCAAATATAATAGACTAAATCTAGAAAATATTTTTTAGTCTGCAATTGAAGATTGGTAAGTATGTGTGATAAAAGTTTGTCTATGTACTTCCATTAATAATGGACGAATTAACATAGGTATACATAGTACGGCCATACTAAACCATACTATGGTTGTAAGTGCTGTACTTGTTAAGAAGGGGTGGGTATTTAATCCTGCCTTTCTTATCATACTTCTAATAGGCACAAATAGGGAACCTACAGATAGTAGGCCCCCTGAAACTGCAAAAATAAGGTAGTAATACAACACATCAAGCATTAGTGGCTTTTCTACTAAGGCTAACCGGGGACTTTTTAGCTTTCATTTTATCTGCTAAAAAGTCTTTACCAGTACGACCTGCCATAATATACAACTTTACAGCAGCAATATCCTGTTTAGACCACATAGTGGTTTTTGGTGTTTTACGACGATAAGACTTATAAGTTCCATTATCTAAGGCAACAAGAGCTACTTTATCATTTGGAAAGGTTTTCAAATGATTAATAAGTGTTCGTTCTCTATTTTTTACATAAGTAACATGTTTTGGGCTTACACTCTTCCCGCTGGTTAGGGTTGCTTTCACTTTTGACATTTAAACTTTCCTTCTCAAATAAAGAGTACCACTTAAATGCGGGCACTAATACATATAAATTAATTGGGGGCAGCTTTAGGTCTGGCCAGTTTATATTTTTCATTTAATTTTTCAATAACCATAAAAATGGCCCTGTCCAAATCAGATGCTGGACCTAATAATATATCGTCGGATCTACCTCTAAAGTCCTCAGTTGAGTATGCTAGACCATCCTTTATAAAATCTGCATCAGTTAGTCTTTTAAGTTCTTTAGTTACTAATTCCACCCAGTCTTTATCGGGCATATGAACTTCTTGAATTGTATGTGCTGTAAATGTTTTCATTATTTTCCTAAATTGGTGGGCCCAGCTGGTTTTGAACCAGCGACCAAGAAATTATGAGTTTCCTGCTCTACCCCTGAGCTATAGGCCCTAAACTTTATGTACCATCCCAGGTAACTGGATTTTCTAGCCACTTCCAAATGAAGTTCCATGAGGCTTCATACCCCTCATGAGGCAGGTTACAGCTCATGCAATCTTTTCTGATATTACCCCTAGCATCCGTAAATACCTTGTAGTGTCCGGGGCACTGATAGTTTATTAGTGGACAATAGCAGAATAGACAATTAAAGTCTGGTTTTCTAATTGTATGACATGGGTAGTATTGACAGGCTAAATTAGTAAAGCCTTTAAACGAGGGTTCTGACATATTATTAATGGTCCGCCCTAACGGATTCGAACCGCTGACCTTGGAGGTAGAAGCTCCCTGCTCTTATTCCACTGAGCTAAGGGCGGAATGTATAAACTCACACTATATTAATATTATACTTTATTTGATAAATAAAGTCAATTTTAAAATTTTTTATATAAAATAAAAGCAGGGTTTAACCCCTGCTTTTATCAGGGAATTTATAAAAAACATGCTTCCCAATAGTTTTAACTTTGTATTTTCTTTTTGCCCACTCTGGAGACACACTATTATTATGATAGTGTGTAGCACCTTTAGTAATATCAGGGGCCCAACCATTTAATACTACCTTAGCTACTCTATTAGCCTCTTTCCAGCCCTCACCCTTGGGTGGGGACTTGGGGGTTAAAGTCCAAGAAAATTGATATGGTTCATATACTACTTTACATACAGTATTAGGGTATAATTCATTATTAACCCTATTCATAGTAACTTGTGCTACTGCGTATTTTCCCTCTAAAGGTTCCACATTAGCTTCGTAGTATATATTTAATGCTAGGCAGAATATCGCCGCTTTTAGCATAACAAAACCTCCTTATTTACCTATCCACTAAGGTTTTGTTTTTAGGGTGGATAAGCCTTTAAATCTTTTACGCTGATGTAGCTAAGTCTAGTCTAAATTCCTCTACTAATTCATTATGTTTTTTAGGGGAACAAGATAACCAGAACTCGTGTATGAGAGGGCTAGTAGGGTCTTTATAGGTGATTACTGTTTCACCCTCATCATTACGCTCAATAGCTAGTACATCAAACCTTGAAAGGTCGATTTCAGCATCAAAATATTTTGGTTCTTTATTCTTTTTGAAAAGATTTAGGATTGACATATTATTCCATGTTGGCAGGGGAACTAGGGATCGAACCTAAACTAGCAGAGTCAAAGTCTACTGTGCTGCCAATTACACCACTCCCCAACTGATAAGTAATCTGAGAAGAAGTCGAAAATAGAAAGCTAGGTGCTCTACCGACTGAGCTAATAGTATTTCTACTATATGGGACTCGAACCCATGACTACCCGATTTCAAGTCGAAGTAACTATTTTCTTCGCATCAGATTAAACTGGCACCCCATGAATGAGTCGAACATCCGTAAGCAAGGTTCGTAGCCTCGCCACCAGCTCCGCCGGATGGGGTATTAATTTGGATCTCCGAGTCAGATTTGAACTGACGATTATACGGATTTGCAATCCGCTGCATTGGGCCGCTCTGCCATCGGAGAATATTTCGCTAATTCCGCGTCCAATAGCTGCACTTGATCTGCTAGAGCTATGATTATATTAAGTAGCTCATTAATAGTAGTACTATTACTCCAAACTACAACTGAAGCAGCTTTTCGTAGTAATTCTTCTCTATACTTATTCATGTCCAGTATTCAAGCGGATTTTTTGCAAGTAATAATACTTCATAGTCCTCGTTTAGAAGGTACTTACGAAGTGCTTTTTTAGCCTCTCTACGTTGAGGTCTTTCGGTAAAGATATTACGATACCAAGAAGGTCCAGGCTCCTTAAAGTCCTTATAAGCATCTGAACGGGTTTTAGCTATACGCTTTTTACCTTCTTCAGAGTTTTTATCGTAGTGTTCATAATAGGCATACCAATTTCCATGACTATCGTACCCACACATATACTCTCTTAAAGCCCAACTAAAGCTATCAGGCAGTCTGTTTCTATAAGTTCTAGACATATTACGCTCCTTTTACAATCGCATAATATTACTCCTTTCATATGGGGTGATCTACGAGAGTCGAACTCGTACTAAGAGAGTCACAATCTCTAGTGCTGACCATTACACTAAGACCACAGTAAAACACTCTAACCCGAGAACTATAGATAATCAGGTGAATATAGGTATAAGGGGCTATATTCTTAGCTAAGTGGCTTATACCCCATTTTAGCTTAATCCTTATAAGAGTGTTTTACTGTGGTCGCTAAGAGTGGATTTGAACCACTTAACAACTG
>Ga0208980_10000496_pt1 | contig 22224 bp, 20 predicted proteins | sample WetSurMetagenome_3_FD_187993 | JGI IMG/M metagenome (GOLD analysis project Ga0208980, IMG submission 187993) | Wetland microbial communities from Twitchell Island in the Sacramento Delta, sample from surface sediment Aug2011 Site A1 Bulk (version 2) | ecosystem: Environmental > Aquatic > Marine... | reverse complement strand
CCGGGTACCGGACCTCTCGGGCATGGGCGAACGCCATGCGAGTGATCGTCTGGGCGTCGAAGGGCTGGTGGTAGGACAGGTCGAGCGGCGCGCGTCGGATGAGCCGGAAGGCTCGGTCCTGCTTCAGGAGCCCGCGGCGGGGACTCGCGTGTCGCCGAAATCCCTGGTCAACCTCTGGGTGGCGGCCCTGCTAGAGGTGGCGGTGCCGGGGGTAGTGGGGAGCGATTTGGATCAGGCCCGTGTGCGGCTCTCCGAGCTGGGGCTCGTGCTGGCGTCGCAGCCACCGGAGAGAAACGTGGCACCCGAGGGCCTCATCGTTGGCCAGCATCCGGCCGAGGGGATGCGGGTGCCGCCGCGAACCCCGGTTAGCGTCCGGGTCTCGGCGGGTCCGGCGCCGATCTGGCCCTGGCTTGTCGGCGTGGGGATCGCTGCGGCGCTATTGGCCGCCGCGGGAGCCTGGTGGGCGCATCGGTCGAAACCGGACGGTACAGCCACCGAGCCGCCCGCGTTCACCGTGCGGGTACGTGTATCAGAGCCCTTCGCTAGTGCCCCAGACCCCATCCCTTTCGATCCGCAAGCACCGGAGGTTCGGTTGCGGGTATGGCTAGTCCCCGGGAGCAGCGAGGTCCTGGCGGATAAACTGATCGTGCGGGAGGAACGGAGGGAGACATGAGCCAGAGCAACGTGCGGCTAGCGGACTTGATCTCCAGCGGCCTGCGCAGCGCCGGGGAGCGGGTCGAGGAAGAGCTCAAGGCGAGCGATGCGGCCCGTTCTGTCTCACTCGCCTGGTCCCTGGTGAAATCCGAATCCGAAGCCCGGTTCATGGAGGCCCTCAGCGTTGACCCCCCTGGAGCTTATCGCCTCGGCCTGGTGCAAGGCCCGGGAGCTTCAGAAGTACGCCGATCCCGCGAAGTACCCACCGGATCAGAGCCTGGTGGTGCATCTCGGGGAGCACAAGGTGGTCTGGAGCGGCCATCCGGAGCTCGAGATCAGGTTCAATGAGGTGCCGCTGCGAACGCTTCGGTTCACCCTCGAGCTGGTGGCCAAGTTCAAGAGCGCAGCACTCACCCTACGGGGCGGTGCCATCCGGGCGATCGCACCGGGCTCCTGCTCGGTGCAGGTTGTGCTCAAGTACGGCGAGGTCAAGCTCAAGGAAGAAGAAACCCCGGAGGTGCGTTTTCCCGGACGCCTGGATCTGGGCAAGGGCCTGCCGATCGGCTGAATCGGCGCCGGTCAGCTCGCATGCCACCCGAGCGCGGCGGTGCGGCTCGTGGGCCATTTCGCCGCTGCCGCAGGCGGACGACGGGGTGCCTATGCCGGTGACCAGGATCGGCATCAGGACTGAAGAGGTCGTCGATAGGGAAGGCAAGGGTCGGATCCAGGCTGAGCACCCCGGGGAAGCTCCAGGTGCCAGGGCAGCGGATGTTGGCTCAACCCTCAGAGCAGCCCCACCCGTGCGGTCATGGGGAGCAGCGCTGCTCGGAGGAAGGAGGGTCCGTTGGGGTGCAAGGGGTGTGGTCGGTTGTCGTGCCCGTGGGCTCAGCGGTCGACAGAGTATGCGGTTGTACCGCCCAGCGGCGGGTCCCCGCTACCGGTCAGCCGGGTTCTCACGGGCGACCCGCGCCAGGGTGCGCCAGACGCCAATACCGCGCCGCCAGGATGACCAGGGTGACGCCAGTCAGGGGCAGGACGTAGGTCCCCATCACCAGGCTGTAGGGGCCCAGCGCATCGTGATGCCGGGCCATGAGGACCAGGTAGGCGGTATAGGCCAGGTAGTAAGCAAAGAACAGTCCACCCTCCCAGCGGGCGATGAGGTTGCCGGTGAAGAAGATTGGCAGACAGGCCAGGGCCACCGCCACCATCACCGGCAGGTCGAAGGTCAGCAGCGAGGGGGCTACCGTGAGACTCACGGGGGCCAGGGTCGCGGAGACGCCGATCACTCCCAGGATGTTGAAGAGGTTGCTGCCGACCACGTTGCCCACGGCGATGTCTCGCTCGCCGCGAATCGCCGCCATGACCGAGGTGGCCACCTCCGGCAGCGAGGTGCCCGCGGCGATCAGGGTGAGGCCGATGACCAGCTCGCTCACCCCCAGGGCGCGGGCGAATTCCACGGCGGCCTCCACCAGCCAGCGGGAGCCCAGCACCAGCAGGGCGAGACCGCCGAGCACCAGCAGCACCTGCACCGCCCAGTGCCGATCCCAGGACTGGCCGTCGCCGGGCATGGCCTCGCCGTATTCCTCTCGGATGGCGGCGGTCTCCCGGCGGCTCTGGCGGACCACCAGGATGGTGTAGGCTGCGAGCAGGCCCGCCAGCAGCAGGCCCTCCCAGCGGGCGATGCCCCCGTCGGCGGCCAGTGCCCACAGCAGGATCGAGGCGCCGATCATAAGCGGCACCTCCTGGCGGATGAGCTGCTGATGTACCACCAGGGGGACGATGAGGGCGGACAGGCCAAGGATAAATAGCACGTTGAAGATGTTGCTGCCCACGACATTGCCGAGCGCTATGTCCACCTGCCCAGACCAAGCGGACTGAACCGACACGGCCAGCTCCGGCGAGCTGGTGCCGAACGCCACCACGGTCAATCCCACCACCAGGGGTGAGATGCCAAAGGTCAGGGCCAGTCGGGACGCTCCCCGCACCAGCAGTTCTGCGCCCAGGACAAGGGCGGCGAGGCCAAGCACGAAAAACAGGGCAGACATGCGAACCTCTCAAGGATTGGTGGGGGCGAAGATAAGCCGAGAAACCGCGGTTGGAGCCGCGTGCTCCTCGAAATCGCCGCCGGGCGGCCTGCCGGGGGCGAACGGCAGTGACCCTAGCGGGTGAATCTCGTTCGTCCCCAACAACCGCAGAGCGGAGAATCAGGCAATCACCCAGAGAGACCTTTCCCAGCAAGGTCGCTCTGAGTCCCTGTAACCCGCAACTGCCGATTCCAGGATGCGAGGCAGATGATGGCGGTTGGGACCAGATTCAACTCGGATTTTCCCGCTTTCTCTCAGCGTTGCGGCCTGGTTCGCTTTATTCCCAGCAGAAGCGCGCGGATTACCCCGAAAAAATGGGTCGGCACCTCTGCAAGTCCTTGCATATTCTTGGCGCCTCGGGCAGGGGCGGAATCCGTACGGTGTCACCACCAGATTTAGAGTCGTTCGAACCACCAAGTTTCGACGCTGCTCAGCAAGAAAAGCAGCGCCTTAGCCCATCATTTATGCTGCTGTGCTTCCCAGTCCAAATCTGTGCCCACCCATACCTTCAGTGATGCGAGAAATAGCCCGAGAAATAGCCCAAGGAGAGCCATCGGTCCGCCCGTGATAGCATCACCAACGACATTACTTACAACCGTAAACCTTAAGGAGAGAATCTATGTCGAGAGCGAGCAGACCGCTAGCGATCAGCGTTCTGATCGGCACCGTATTCGCAGCTTTCGGCTGTGTCGCGCCGTCCGATCACCCATCTGGCGGGGGCGGTAGCAGCGCGGGCGCACCGGCGGAAGCGGAGATCGCCTGCGCCAAGGAAGCGGATCGGTATTGGAATCTCAAGGATGGAACCGCTGTCCCCGGAAGGTCCAAGTCAACAGGCAATGGCCTGTACGCGGTCAACGTGACCGGCGGCAAGCACCGGGGCGTCTGCACTGTGACTGAGGGCGGCGACGTAAAGGACATCATGAACCGGTGAGGCAGAGTGCCAAGTTTCGACGGTATTCGTGGGGATACAGAGCGGCCCGCTACGACGGGTGCGGTAGCTTGGATGGTCCATCGCCTTGTCGGTGCTGATCGTGCTGGCAATGCTCTGTTCTGGTGCCGGTTTCGGAATTAGCGAGCGCATGGTCGGCGGTAGTCTCGACGAGGCCCAGGCCTAACTCGGCGACGTGTTGGCAGCATTGATCTGATCGCTATCGACGCCTTGCACAGGTCCGCGCCTTGCCTAGCCCCTCAAGGGAGGTCCCCCCGCTCCCCATGAGGGTCTAGCGGGAGGGTCAAGCCCCGAGTTCGGGATTGACGCTGTAAACCGCCGTTAGGCTTGCCTGATCGAGCACGTGTCCGCTGATAGCGGCACGCAGGCTCGGGCCGTCGAATTCCCCTTCCACCGGGCAGCGCTCGATGTCGAGGGCGTAGAGGGTGAAGACGTAGTGGTGCAGGCGGGTGTCGTTCCAGGGGGGGCAGGGGCCGTCGTAGCCGAGGTAGCTGCCCCCCATCGCGGGGTCTCCGGCGAACCAGTCGCTGAAGTTGTTGCGGCCGCGCCGGGAGCCGTGGGGGCCTGGCTCGGTGGGTTTGCCGCCCGGGGTTACGCCCGAGGAATCGGCACCGGCCTCGATGCAGCGCGCCGCTGCCGGGATGTCCACCAGCAGCCAGTGGAAGAAGTCCACCCTTGGGAGGTCGGCGGGGATGCGCTTGCCCTCCTGGTTGACATCGGCGCCCACACTGGGAACGTCGGGGTCGTGACAGGTCAGCACGAAGGACCGGGCGCCCTCGGGCACCTGGCTCCAACTGAGCTCGGGGCTGAGGTTGTCGGCCAGGGTGACGTGGGTGTGGGGGTCGGGTTTGCAGAAGGCGTGCGTGTTGGGAATGCGCTCGCCATCGCGGAAGCTCAGACTGCTCAGGATCATGCTCGCTCTCCTCCGGGGATGTAGGGCAAGGGTTATACTCGGCTGAAGGGGGCTCAGGACATTGTCCACCGGGCCGGTGATTCCGCCAATGTCCAGCCACCCCTCGATCGACACCGTTGGGCCGCGAACATTGTCGGTGGCCTGGGCGTCAGGGAGCGAGCTTGGCCTTGAGCAGGTCGTTGACCTGTTGGGGGTTGGCCTTGCCCTGGGATGCCCGCATCACCTGGCCGACGAAGAAGCCGAAGAGCTTGTCTTTGCCCGCGCGGTAATCGGCCACCTGGCCGGGGTTGGCGGCGATGATTTCATCGACGATGCGCTCGATGGCGCCGCTGTCTCGGATCTGTCGCAGCCCGCGGGCCTCAATGATCTCGTCGGCGGTCCCCTCGCCCTGCCAGAGGGCGTCGAACACCGCCTTGGCGATCTTCCCGGTGATGGTTTCGTCGCGAATGCGCCGGATCAGTCCGCCGAGGGCCGCCGCGCTGACCGGGCAGTCGGTGATCTCGCGCCCCTCGCGGTTGAGGGCGGCGGTGAGCTCGCCCATGATCCAGTTGGCGGCCAGCTTGGCGTCTGCACCGGCGCTGGCGGTGGCCTCGAAGTAATGGGCCAGCTCTAGGCTGGCGGTCAGCAGATTGGCGTCGTAGGCGTTCAGGCCGTACTCGGCGGCGAAGCGTTCGCGCTTGGCGTCTGGCAGCTCCGGCAGCCCTGCCGCCGCCTCCTCGAAAAAGGCTTGATCGATCTCGAGAGGCAGTAGGTCGGGATCGGGGAAGTAGCGGTAGTCGTTAGCCTCTTCCTTGCCGCGCATGGGCCGGGTCTCGTCCCGCTCGGGATCGTACAGGCGGGTCTCCTGTGCCACCTGGCCACCGGTCTCGATCAGGTCTATCTGGCGCTCGATCTCGTAGTTGAGCGCCCGCTCCAGGAAGCGGAAGGAGTTGAGGTTCTTGAGCTCGGCGCGGGTGCCAAGCTTCTCTTGGCCCTGCGGCCGCACCGAGATGTTGGCGTCCATGCGGAAGGAGCCCTCCTGCAGGTTGCCGTCGCAGATCCCCAGATAGCGGACGATCTGGTGGATCTTGCGGGCATAGGCCACAGCCTCCTTGGGCGAGCGCAGGTCAGGCTCGGAGACGATCTCGAGCAGGGGGGTGCCGGCGCGGTTGAGGTCGATGCCGCTCATGCCGTGGAAGTCCTCGTGCAGGGACTTGCCGGCGTCTTCCTCGAGGTGGGCACGGGTGATGCCGATGGCTTTGACGCTGCCATCCTCGAGCAGGATCTCCACCTGGCCGCGTCCGACCACGGGTAGCTCGTACTGGCTGATCTGGTAGCCCTTGGGCAGGTCCGGATAGAAGTAGTTCTTGCGCGCGAAGATGGAGCGGCGGGCCACCTCTGCCCCGACAGCGAGGCCGAACTTCACCGCCATGCGTACCGCCTCGCGGTTGAGCACCGGCAGCACCCCGGGAAGGCCCAGGTCCACGGCGCAGGCCTGGGTGTTGGGGCTGGCGCCGAAGGCGGTGGATGCCCCAGAGAAGATCTTGGAGCGGGTGGCGAGCTGGGCGTGGATTTCAAGCCCGATGACGGTTTCCCAGATCATGATGTTTCGTCGGCCTCCCAACCCTCTCAGGCGAACCCTTCAGGGGTCGCCAGATGCCAGTCGGTCGCTTGCTGTAGGCGATGGGCGATGTTGAGCAGGCGCGCCTCGGTGAAGTAGTCGCTGACGATCTGCAGCCCCACTGGCTTGCCCTCCACCGGCGCCACCGGGATGGACATGGCCGGAAGCCCGGCGAGGTTTGCGGCGATGGTGTAGATGTCAGAGAGGTACATGCTGACCGGGTCACCGGTCTTGGCGCCAAGCTCGAAGGCTGGGGTGGGAGCGGTGGGCCCCATGATCACCTCAACTTCAGCGAAGGCCCGCCGGAAGTCCTCCGAGATCAGGTGCCGCAGCCGCTGCGCCTTGAGGTAGTAGGCGTCGTAGTAGCCGGCCGAGAGCACGTAGGTGCCGATCATGATGCGGCGCTTCACCTCGGCGCCGAATCCCTCGGTGCGCGAGCGCTTGTAGAGGTCCTCCAGGTCCTGGGGCTCCGTGCACCGGTGGCCGAAGCGCACGCCGTCGTAGCGGGCCAGGTTGGAGGAGCATTCAGCGGGGGCCACCACATAATAGGTGGGCACCGAGAGGGGGCTATTGGGGAGGCTGATCTCGCGCACCACTGCCCCCAGCCCCTCGAGCTCCGCGATCGCCTGCTCGACGGAGCGGGCGACTCCCGGGTCGAGGCCGGCGCCAAAGTATTCCTTGGGAAGCCCTATGCGCAGGCCATGGAGATCCTCGCCCAGGCTCGCGGTGTAGTCGGGTACCGCCCGATCCACGCAGGTGGAGTCCCGCGGGTCGAAGCCGGCCATCGCCTGCAGCAGCAGGGCGGCGTCGGCGGCGCTGCGGGTCATGGGGCCGCCCTGGTCGAGGCTGGAGGCGAAGGCGATCATGCCGTAGCGGGAAACCCTGCCGTAGGTGGGTTTGATGCCGGTGATGCCGCACATCGCTGCTGGCTGACGAATGGAGCCGCCGGTGTCGGTGCCGGTGGCGGCGGCGCACAGGCGGGCGGCCACCGCGGCGGCGGACCCTCCCGAGGACCCCCCGGGCACGGAGTTCAGCGCCCAAGGGTTGTGTGCCGGCCCGTAGAAGCTGGTTTCGTTGGACGAGCCCATGGCGAACTCATCCATGTTGGTCTTGCCCAGCACCACCGCTCCTGCCGCCTGCAATCGCTCCACCAGTCCTGCGTCGTAGGGGGCGACGAAGTTGTCGAGCATGCGCGAGCCGCAACTGGTACGGATTCCGCGGGTGCAGAAGATGTCCTTGTGAGCGATGGGGATGCCGGTGAGCGGCCCCCCGGTGTTCCGGCGCAACCGGGCATCGGCCTGCTCGGCGGCCTCCAGGGCGGTATCCGCAACCACCGTGATGAAGGCGTTGAGCCGCGGGTCGAGGCGTTCGATGCGCTCGAGGTAGTGATGGGTGAGCTCCACGCTGGAGAAGGTGCCCACTCGCAGGGCCGCCGCCAGCTCGGTAATCGTTTGGGTGTGCATCCGCGGTTAATGTCTCGCAGGGGTGCTCGATGGGGTGAAGCCCTAATCGATCACCTTGGGTACCAGGTAGAGGCCGCGTTCCGTGAGCGGGGCGATGCTTTGGAACAACTCCCGCTGATCGGTCTCGGTGACGTCGTCCGCGCGCAGGCGCTGCGCCATGTGCAGCGGATGGGCCATGGGCTCGACGCCGCCGGTGTCGAGGTTGTTCATCTGGGCCACCAGATCGAGGATCTCGGAGAGGTCCCGGGTGTAGGCCGTCACCTCCTCCGCATTCACCGCCAGGCGGGCGAGGTGGGCGATCTTTTCCACGTCGGAGCGGTCAAGGGACATGGTTTTGTGGTGATCTGGTCTAGTTTGCACTGGATCGCAAGAAACTAGCACAGTTCGCCGATCAGGGGGTATTCCCTTGCTGAAGCCAAAAGGGGTTGTTAGATTACGCGTTTCGCCCCGCCCGGACCAAGTCCCTGGGCGGTCTTGATCAACGGCCCGGTTCCCGGCGCCTTCTGGAAGCCCATTCTCATGTTCTTGCGACGCATTCGAGGTTTCTTCTCCAACGATCTTTCCATCGATCTCGGTACCGCCAACACCCTCATTTATGCCCGCGGCCAGGGGATCGTGCTCAACGAGCCGTCCGTGGTGGCGATCCGCCTGGATCGGGCGGGTGGCTCGAAATCGGTCGTCGCGGTGGGCGAGGAGGCCAAGCAGATGATCGGCCGGACGCCGAGGAACATCACGGCGATTCGCCCGCTCAAGGAGGGGGTCATCGCCGATTTCACCGTCACCGAGAAGATGCTGCAGTACTTCATCCACAAGGTGCATCAGAGCCGGCTGTTTCGGCCGAGCCCGCGGGTACTGATCTGCGTGCCCTGCGGGTCGACCCAAGTGGAGCGGCGGGCGATCAAGGAGTCGGCTGCGGGCGCCGGTGCCCGGGAGGTCTACCTGATCGAGGAGCCCATGGCAGCCGCCATGGGGGCCGGCTTGCCGGTCGATGAGCCGCGCGGCTCCATGGTGCTCGATATCGGCGGGGGTACCTCCGAGGTGGCCGTCATCTCGCTCAATGGCATCGTGTATTCGAGCTCGGTGCGCATCGGCGGCGATCGTTTCGATGACGCCATCATCAACTACGTGCGCCGCAATTACGGCACCCTGATCGGCGAGGCCACCGCCGAGCGGATCAAGACCGAGATCGGCTCCGCCTATCCTGGGAACGAAGTGCGGGAGATCGAGGTCAAGGGTCGCAATTTGGCCGAGGGTATCCCGCGCAGCTTCACCCTCAACAGCAACGAGATTCTCGAGGCCATCCAGGAGCCCCTCTCGGGTATCGTTGGTACGGTGCGCACGGCCCTCGAGCAGACACCGCCCGAGCTGGGGGCGGATGTGGCCGAGCGTGGCATCGTGATCACGGGCGGCGGGGCCCTGTTGAAGGATATCGACCGGCTGATCGAGGAGGAGACCGGGCTGCCCGTGGTGGTGGCCGAAGACCCCCTGACCTGCGTGGCGCGCGGTGGCGGGCGGGCGCTCGAGCTCATCGACGAGCGGGGCTCGGATCTCTTTACCGCGGAGTAAGTCCTCCGCCCCAAGGGGGCCGCGCTTCACTCTGTTCAGGCTGCCCCGGTCGAGCCCTTCGCTCACCGGGGCAGATCGTTTCCGAACCCAGGCCATCGAGGAGACCCAGAATCAAGCCGCTGTTCCTTCCAGGGCCCTCGCCGACCGCCCGCGTCCTGGTTGCGGCGGTGGTCTCGATCGGCTTGATCGTGGCGGATCACCGCTATCATCATCTCGGGATCGTGCGCAGCGTCCTCAAGGTTATGACCTATCCGTTGCAGTTTGCGGCGCATGCGCCTGTTGCGGTGGGGCGTTGGGTCGGGGAGCTGTGGTCGAACCGCGGCGAGCTCCAGCAACAGAACCTGGCGCTCGATCAGGAAAACCTGACCTTGAAGTCGAGGCTGCAGCAGCTCGAGGCCCTCGAGGCGGAGAACATGCGCCTGCGCGATCTGTTGGGCTCGTCGCTCAAGATCGGGGAACGGGTGCTGATCGCCGAGCTCCAGGCGGTGGATCTCGACCCCTATCGCCAGCGGGTCGTCATCAACAAGGGATCCTCGTCGGGGGTGTTTGTGGGGCAACCGGTCCTGGATGCCAATGCGGTGATGGGCCAGGTGGTCGAGGTGGGTCCCTGGACTGCCACCGTGATCCTCATCACCGATGCCACTCACTCACTGCCGGTCCAGGTCAACCGCAACGGCCTACGCTCCATCGCCGAGGGGACGGGGCTGGCCAATCGCCTGGAGCTCGCCCATTTGCCCTACGACGCGGACATTCGCGAGGGTGACCTGCTGGTCACCTCCGGTCTGGGCGGGGTTTTTCCGCGCGGATATCCGGTGGGCCGGGTGAGCGCGGTGAAGATCGAGTCCGGTAAACCCTTTGCGACCGCCGTGATTACCCCTGCTGCGCGCCTGGACCGGATACGAGAGATGCTTCTGGTGTGGACCTTGTCACCGGAAGGTCTGAAGGATCGGCGCGACCCCTCGGCGCAGGCCAAGGCGGCGCCATGACCGAGAACGGACAGCAGGGCGGAGGCGCCATTCTGGCCACCTTGGCGCTGGCGATGTTCCTGACCCTCCTGCCCATGCCAACGTTGTTGCAGGACTTCCGGCCACCCTGGGTGGCCCTGGTGCTGATCTACTGGTGCCTGGCGTTGCCGCTTCGGGTAGGCGTGGGCTGGGCCTGGTTGGTCGGACTGTTGCTCGATGTCCTCAGCGGCACCGTGCTGGGCCAGCATGCGCTGGCGTTCTCGGTCATGGCCTTTGCCGTGGTGCAGTTACATCAGCGCATCCGGATCTTCCCCCTGGTGCAGCAGGCGTTTTCCGTGCTGGTGATGCTGCTGGTGGAGCGACTGCTGTCGCTGTGGGTCATGGGGGGGACCGGGCAGCCCGCGCCACGGTTGGGGTACTGGGCCCCTGCGGTGGTCGGTGCGATCCTCTGGCCCTGGGTCTATATCGTCCTGCGCGACGTGCGGCGAAGGTTTCAGGTGGCCTGAGCGATTCCGGGATGGCCGAGTTCACCGTCAAGGATCATCGCCAGGAAGAAGACCTGTTTCTACGCCGCGGCTTGATCGCGGGGGTGCTGGTAATTGTGGCCCTGGTGGCGGTGGTGCTGCGACTGGTGCAGTTGCAGTTGGTTCGCCATGACCACTTCACCCCTCTGTCCCAGGACAACGCCGTCAAGCTCGAGCCGATTCCCCCCACCCGCGGGAGGATCTTCGATGTCAACGGGGTGCTGCTTGCGGAGAACATTCCGGCCTTTTCGCTGGAGCTCATACCGGAGAAGGTTGGCGATGTGGCGGGCACCATCGAGCGCCTGAAGGGGGTGCTGCCGATCACGGAGGATGACGTCCGGCGCTTTAAGCGTCTGCGCAAGCAGAGCAGGCCATTTGATACGGTACCCCTTCGGGTCAACCTCACCGAGGAAGAGGTGGCCCGCTTCGCCGTCGTTGGCCATTTCTTTCCTGGAGCGGACATTCGCGCCAGTTTCATGCGTAGCTACCCGCTGGGACAGGATACGGCACACGTGGTGGGCTATGTCGGTCGGATCAACGAGGCGGAGTTGAAGGAGATCAGCTCCTCGGAGTACCGGGGAACCAATTTCATCGGCAAAACCGGGGTGGAGAAATCCTACGAGGATCTGCTGCACGGTCGGGTGGGTGTCCAAGAGGTCGAGGTCAATGCACGGGGGCGGGTGCTGCGGGTGCTGGAGAGCCACCCGCCCACTTCGGGCTACGATCTGCACCTGTACTTCGATGTGGGACTGCAGCAGGAAGCCATCGAGGCGTTGGGCGAGTACACCGGGGCGGTGGTGGCCATCGAACCGAGCAGCGGTGGGATTCTCGCGTTGGCGAGTCGGCCGAGCTTCGACCCCAATCCCTTCGTCGAGGGCATCGGCACGGAGGCCTACCAGCAATTGCGCAATTCCAAGGACAGACCGCTTTTCAATCGGGCGATTCGCGGGCAGTATCCGCCGGGCTCCACGATAAAGCCTTTCATCGCCCTGGCCGGGCTGGAGACGGGGTCCATCGGTTACACCGCGACCCGCTATTGTCCCGGCCACTACCAGCTCCCCGGGCAGAGCCACCAGTTTCGCGACTGGCGCAAAGGGGGGCACGGTTCGGTGGATATGAACCGGGCGATCATCGAGTCCTGCGACGTCTATTTCTATGACCTCGCACGCAATCTCGGTATCGACCAACTTGCCAAGTCCCTCGGCGGGTTCAGCTTTGGACGCAAAACCGGGGCTGACATCTACGGTGAGCTCGGCGGCGTGCTGCCCTCGCGGGAGTGGAAGCGAGCGTCTCGGGGTCAGGACTGGTTCCCAGGGGAAACCCTGATCGTGGGGATTGGCCAGGGGACCTTTCTTGCCACCCCCTTGCAACTGGCCGCTGCGACCGCAACCCTTGCCAACCGCGGTCGTTACCTTCAGCCGCGGGTGGTGAAATCCATGGAGGTTCCGGGCTCCAATGAACCGCCTAAGCCCCCGCCGGCCGAGGTGACTCAGATTCCCATCACCAAGTCCAAGAACTGGGAGGATGTGATCCGCTCCATGACCAGCGTCATCGAATCCGAACGTGGCACCGCCCACCGTATCCGCAGCCCCTCCTACCGGATCGCCGGGAAGACCGGGACGGCCCAGGTGTTTTCTGTGGGGCAGAATGAGTCCTACAACGAAAAGCGCATTGCCAAGCACCTGCGGGATCACGCCCTGTTCATCGCCTTCGCCCCGGCCGAGGACCCCAAGATTGCCGTTGCCGTGTTGGTCGAGAATGGTGGACACGGGGGCTCCGTCGCCGCTCCCATCGCCCGCCGGGTCATGGACCGCTATCTGCAGGGTCGGCAACTGGTCGCCGCAGGGCGCTAGCAGCGATGCCGATCCCTGCATCCATGCTTCGGTGGGGCCTGCCGCCCGAGTCGAGGGAGGGCGGATTCTTCGCTCGCATCCATCTCGATTTGCCTTTGCTCACCGGGCTGCTCCTGCTGTGCGGCTTCGGCCTCATCGTACTCTACAGCGCCAGCGATCAGAGCAGCAGCCAGGTTGAGCGGCAGGTGCTGCGTTTGCTATTGGCGCTGGTGGTAATGGTTGCGCTGGCGTGGGTTCCGCCCGATCAGATGCGGCGGTGGGCGCCGTGGTTGTACACGGGGGGGGTGCTGATGCTGGTCGCGGTCCTGGCCATCGGTGACATCGGCAAGGGCGCCCAGCGCTGGCTCGATCTCGGTGTGCTCCGGTTTCAACCCTCCGAGCTGCTCAAGTTGGCGGTGCCCATGGTGTTGGCCACCTACCTGAGCAGGCGCTCCTTACCCCCAACTTACTGGCGGATATTGGCGGCGGCAACGATGACGCTGGTTCCGGTCGTGCTCGTTGCCAAGCAGCCGGATCTTGGCACGGCGCTGCTGATCGCCAGTGCCGGTGTCTTCGTGTTGTTTCTGGCCGGCATTCGCTGGCGGTTGATCTTCGCGCTCGCGGGTCTCGGGGCTGCCGTGGCTCCGGTGCTTTGGTATTTCATGCGCCCCTATCAGCGCCAGCGGGTGCTAACCTTTCTCAACCCCGAGACTGACCCCTTAGGAACCGGCTACCACATCATTCAATCCCAGATCGCCATTGGATCGGGTGGGATGTATGGTAAAGGCTGGTTCAATGGTACCCAATCGCATCTGGAGTTCCTGCCCGAGCGCCACACGGATTTCATCTTGGCGGTACTCGGGGAGGAGTTCGGTTTGATCGGGATTGCGGTCCTACTCTGTATGTACCTGTTCATCATCCTGCGGGGTCTCTACATCGCCAGCCGCGCCCCAGATTCCTTCGGCCGGCTGCTCGCCGGGGGTCTGACGCTGGTGTTTTTCGTCTACGTCGTCGTCAACAGCGGGATGGTCACGGGGCTCTTGCCGGTGGTGGGTGTTCCCCTGCCACTTGTCAGTTACGGCGGAACCTCGCTGGTGACGATCATGGCCAGTTTCGGTGTCCTCATGTCCATTCATACCCACCGTAAGCTCATGCCCACCTGAGGTTTATTAGGGATACCAGAGGAGTATCGGCACCGTGAAGCCCTGTGGGTGGCCTGCCGCCGTCGCCTTGCTCGCCAGCTCCGCCGCTATCGCCGAGCCGAGTGATTTCCGCAGTGCATTGGGGGAGTTCGCCTCGGAGATGCAGCAACTCCACCAGTTCTCCCCGGCCGAGATTGAGCGCGCCCTCGGCGAGCCGAAGTTCCGTTCCGATATCATCGCGGCCATCTCCCGTCCGGCGGAATCCAAACCCTGGTACAAGTACCGGCCGATCTTCGTTACCCCGGAGCGGGCCCGCGCGGGACTGGCCTATTGGAAAGCCGAGGAGGTCATCCTGCAGCGCGCGTTGCAGGTCTACGGGGTCCCTCCAGAGATTATCGTGGCGATCATCGGGGTGGAGACCCGCTACGGCCGCCACACCGGTAGCTACCGGGTGGTCGATGCCTTGAGCACCCTGGCCTTCGGGTACCCCCCGCGCGAGGAGTTTTTCCGGCGTGAGCTGGAGGAGTTTCTCTTGCTCAGCCGCGAGCAGCGGGTGGAGGCTCAGGAGCAGAAGGGTTCCTACGCCGGCGCCCTGGGCAAGCCGCAGTTCATGCCGAGCAGCTATCGTCGCTACGCGGTCGACTTCGACGGCGACGGGCGCAAGGATCTTTGGCACAACGACGCGGACGTCATTGGCAGCGTGGCCAACTATCTCCGCGAGCATGGATGGAAGCCGGGTGCACCGATCACGGTTCCCGCGCGAGCCGCCGCAAACCTGCCGCAGCACCTGAATGCCACCGGGCTGAAGCCTTCGATAGGGTTAGGCGAGCTTGAGGCCGCCGGGATCAAGGCCGAGATAGGCTTGCCACCGGATACCCTGGTGAGCCTCGTACGTTTGGAAAATGAAGAAGATACGGAGTATTGGTTAGGTCTGGACAATTTTTACACGATAACTCGTTATAATCACAGTAACCTCTACGCGATGGCAGTCTATCAGCTCAGCCGCGACATCCTCGCGCTCAAACAGGGGGAAGAGCCTGGGAAGTCGCCACGCTAGGTCTTAGGGCGGGTCGAGATGCGAGTACTGAAGGGGGAGAGGGTCTGCCGAGGAGGACCGATCGCCACCCTCAGGCACCCTTTGAAACTGAAGGTGGATTGGGCGCTACCGCTGTCGGGCGCAGTACTGCTGCTGTGCCTGGCGGGGTGTGCCAGCGTGCACAAGGGCGGGCCAGGCGGAGAGATCGATTTCGACAGTATCCCAGATGCGGTGCCCCGCCCGGAGCCGAAGAGCCGGTATGGCAATCCCCCCTCCTACGAGGTCTTCGGTCAATGGTATCAAACCCTCGCTACGGGTCGCGGTTATGTTGCCCGGGGGATCGCCTCCTGGTACGGCCCCAATTTCCACGGCCGGCGCAGCAGTAGTGGCGAGCCCTATGACATGTACGCCATGACCGCGGCCCACAAGACCTTGCCGCTTCCCAGCTATGCCCGGGTGACCAATCTGGACAACGGTCGCAGCATCGTGGTTCGGATCAACGACCGCGGTCCCTTCCATGATGGGCGGATCATCGACCTCTCGTACGTGGCGGCCGGGAAGCTGAGGTTACTTGGACCCGGGACGGCACCGGTTGAGGTGCGGGTGCTCGACCCGGACCGCCCGGGGGAGGTCCCGGCCCCGACCCTGGAGCTGGCGGCAGCCCCGGCTGCGGAGGTTCCTGCGCGCCCGGTATCGCTCCCACTCGCTGTCTCCGCGGAACGGCCGGCGGCGGCCGCTGAGGGGATGGCTGTGCGGGTAGACCAGGTCCCGGTGCGGGAGCCTGAGCCCGCGGTGGTGGTATCCCCGCCAATTGCGCAGGGGCTAAAGGAGCCCCGGTTGTATGTCCAGGTCGGGGCCTTCGGCAGGCGGGACAATGCCGAGCGGCTCCGCGAGCGACTGCTCGACGCAATTCCGCATCAGATTCGGATCCGCGAGAGCGAAAGCACTGAATCTGCGTTCTATCGGGTCCAGGTGGGTCCGCTCAGGGATCGGGCCTTGGCCGAGAGCGTCTCGCAACGCCTGGCCGCCTTGGGTGTTAGCTCGACCCACTTGATTGTCGAATGATGGAGTGCCCAGACGATCGGGGCATAATTGCTGCTGTGCCTTCGCAGGCCAGCAGTTAAACTATGCCATCCTGTTTTCGGTCCCTTCATGCGAATCTTCTGCCGATGAAACTCCGTCTTACTCCCGTCCTACGTCTTCTGTTCCTAGCGCTGATGCTGGCCGCGTTCGGCGCGGGCGCAGTCGAGAAGCCTGCCGATAAGCCCACCGAAAAGGCAGCGGTCAAGGCGACCGACAAACCAGCGGATAAGGCGGCCACTAAATCAACCGAAAAGCCCGCGGACAAAACGGCCGTCAAGCCGACCGATAAACCCGCCGATAAGACGGCCGCCAAACCAGCCGATACCGCGCCGCCTAAGCCCCCGGAGGTGCCGGCGAAGGCCCATCTCTTGATCGATTTCAACAGTGGGCGGGTGCTCGCCGAGTCCAACTTGGACCAACGTCTCGAGCCCGCGAGTCTGACCAAGATCATGACCGCCCACGTGGTGTTTCAGGCGCTCAAGGCCGGGCGTATCCAGTTGACCGACGAGGTACAGATCAGCGAAAAGGCCTGGCGCACCGGCGGCTCCAAGACCTTTGTCGAGATTGGCAACAAGATTCCACTGGAGGCTCTGCTCAAGGGAATGATCGTGCAGTCCGGCAACGACGCCAGCGTGGCGTTGGCCGAGCACGTCGCGGGTAGCGAGTCGACCTTTGTCCAACTCATGAACACCGAGGCCCAGCGCCTGGGGATGGCCAACACCCACTTCACCAACGCAACCGGGCTGCCCGATCCCCTACTCTATGCGACACCGCGGGATCTAGCCACCCTGGCGGCGGGGACCATCCGGGAGTTCCCCGAGTACTACCCCTGGTACGCCATCAAAGAATTCACCTACCACAACATCAAGCAGCCTAACCGCAACCGGTTGTTATGGCGGGACGACGCGGTGGACGGGGTCAAGACCGGCCATACCGACACCGCGGGCTATTGCCTGGTGGCCTCGGCTCACCGCGAGGGCATGCGCCTGATCTCTGTAGTGATGGGGGCTGCGGGCGAGGAGGCGAGGGCTAGGGCCAGCCTCGAGCTGCTTAACTACGGGTTCCGCTTCTATGAGACCCGCGAGCTTTATCCCGAGGGTAAGGTTCTGCAGAACGTGCGCGTCTATAAGGGCTCGATCAAGGAGCTGCCGGTGGGGCCGCAACGGGTGGTGGCGGCCACGGTGCCCCGGGGGCAGGCGGATCGGGTGGATGCCCGCGTGGAGCTTCAGACCCCGATCGTGGCACCCCTCGCCAAGGGACAGGCGGTTGGCAACGTCATCCTTAGCCTCGGCGGGGAGGAGATCGGTCGCGTCCCCGTGGTGGCCCTTGAGGAGGTGAGTGAAGGGGGGCTCTGGCGCCGTGGTGTCGACCGAGTCTTGCTCTGGTTCTGAGCCCCTGGCTTCGCTTGATCAAAACGGCGAGCACCAAGCCAAGCCCTCGCGAAGGTGCCCGGGCCAGTCGATAAAGCGAGCTGAAACCCCGTCGGCAGTGTGGCGGAGGATCGACGAGCGATACCGGGTGTGGGAAGCGCCATGAAGTTGAGCATGCTTGAGGCGCGCAGTCCACCGCTTCGGTTTCCCTGTCGCTTCCCGGTCAAGGCGATGGGGCTGTCGCGACCGGACTTCGATACGCTGGTGGTCGGGATCGTTCGCCGGCATGCGCCGGACCTCAGCGAGGGTGCGGTGACCCTGCGGACCAGCCGCGGTGGTAAGTATGTCGCGGTCACCGTGGTTATTGAGGCGACCAGCCGGGAACAGCTCGACGCCATCTACCAGGATCTCAGCGACGACGACCGGGTTGTCTGGGCACTGTAGCGCCGCGGTTCGGCCCCTCTGGCTAAGGAGACTTGGGCGCTGCGAATACGAGCCCGTCTGGCGGGCTATGCAGGCATTTACCGACCAGCGTGGCGCCGCAACTGCCGATGAGCTCTGGCTGCTCGAGCACACCGCCGTCTTCACCCTGGGCCAAGCCGGTCGGCGTGAGCACCTGCTGTCGCCGGGCGATATCCCTGTGGTCCAGGTGGATCGCGGTGGGCAGGTTACCTATCACGGTCCGGGGCAGTTGGTTGCGTACCTGCTGCTCGATTTGCGGCGGGCGGGCATCGGTGTCAAGCGCCTGGTGGAGACTCTGGAGGAGACGATCATCGAGCTGCTCAAGGGTTACGCTGTTGCTGCGGGGCTTCGACCGGGGGCGCCGGGGGTTTACGTGGGTGGGCGCAAGATCGCCTCGCTGGGGCTTCGGGTGCGGCGGGGCTGTAGCTTTCACGGGTTGGCGCTCAATCTGGATGGGGATCTGGAGCCCTTCTCCCGCATCAACCCCTGCGGTTACCCCGGGCTGGGTGTAACCCGGCTCGGCGATTGGGTCCACGACCTGGACCCTGGGGCGGTGGGCCTGGAGTTGGCGGGTATTCTTGCCCGCCGCTTGGGCCTCGAGCTGTGCCAGCCAAGCGCAGACGAGGCCGCGTTATAGGTTGCCAGCGGGGTGGAGCGGCGGTGCTGAGTCCGCCCTCAGGGGGAGTACTTCGCTGATCTGATATTGGCAACCCCGCAGAATGTGCCCTTGCTCCTACCTCCGGGGTAGCTCTAGCATCGTCCTCCAGAGGACAGTGCTTCATTCCGCCCGTTCCCAACCGCCGATGATCCCAGGGATCTTCATGCAGCCACCTAAAAGCCTAGAATCGCCCTCCCGCCAGCAGCCTGACACCCACCAAAGAGGTGAGGACAAGCTCGCGCGCATCCCGGTGAAGTGGCAGCCAGCGACCGAGCTGCCGCGAAAGCCCGATTGGATTCGGGTCCGCGCGCCCACCGGTGCGGGGGTGGTGCGGATCAAGCGTCTGCTGCGCGAGCAGGGGCTTGCCACCGTTTGCGAGGAGGCCCTCTGCCCAAACCTCGGGGAGTGTTTTAACCGCGGTACCGCGACCTTCATGATCCTCGGGGATGTCTGCACCCGCCGCTGTCCCTTCTGCGACGTGGCCCACGGCCGACCTAATCCCCCGGACCCACGCGAGCCCGAACAGCTCGCTCAGGCGATCGCCGCCATGGGGCTACGGTATGTGGTCATCACCTCGGTGGATCGGGACGATCTGCGTGACGGGGGCGCCGGGCATTTCGCCACCTGCATCCGCGCCGTGCGGCAAGCCAGCCCAGGGCTTAGGATCGAGGTCCTGGTGCCGGATTTTCGCGGTCGCCGCGAAAACGCACTTGCGCAGTTCGTCGATGAGGGGGTGCCCGATGTCTTCAATCACAATCTGGAGACGGTCCCGCGGCTCTACCGGCGGGTGCGACCAGGGGCCGACTACCAGGAGTCGCTCGGTTTGCTTGGGGCGTTCAAGCGGGCCCATCCGGGGGTTCCCACCAAGTCCGGCCTGATGCTCGGGCTCGGCGAGACCCGCGAGGAGGTGGCGGCGGTGATGGGGGACCTGCGTGCCCAGGGATGCGAGATGCTCACCCTTGGGCAGTACCTGCAGCCGAGTCGTGCGCACCTCCCGGTGGAGCGTTATTGGGCCCCTGAGGAGTTCGAGGCCATGGGACGGCTCGGAACCGAGCTCGGCTTTACGAGTGTGGCCAGCGGGGCGTTGGTGCGTTCGTCGTATCACGCGGATCAGCAAGCCGATCGCGCCCGCGGCGGCGACTAACCATCGAAGGTCGCGGCGGTCCCAGCACTGCCCCATCTGCGCATAAACCCTTGCCCGGCCTAGGTCGGCTGCGGGTTCCGCGGCAGGTGATCGTTATAGCGCTCCATCAGATAGCCGAGGCAGTCCTGGCGAATGACCTCGAGGTTGCGGGTGAGCATGGAGGGCATCACCGCCACCCGAAAACGGATCTTTCCGTTCTCGATCTCGAAATAACGCGCGGTGACGTCCCGGCCCTGTTCGTCGCGGGCGTCTAGCCACGCGTGGGATCTGCCCGCGACCTGACCGATCGAGGTCCCGGGCGCAAGCTCGCGGAAGTTCAGCCGATCGAGGTCGGGCTCGAAGATGATCTCGGCAGCGGATTCACCGGGTCCGAAGCGAAAGCTGACACCCTCGGGTACCCTGACCTGGGCGACGGTGTGGAACAGGTCGATGTCGTGGGGAGGGACCGGATGCACCGGCAGCGAGGAGAGGCGCATGCAGGCGTCCAGGTAGTCGCTGGCGTGCGCCGCGCCATGGCGCTGGCCGACCTTGCCGCATTCAAGGGTCACCGCCGGAGCGATCCCCGCCATGGCCATCGACTGTACCCCCTTGGGCCGCAGGAAATAGACCACCGTACGGCTGAATAGGGTGGCCAGGTGCAGGGAGCGGTGGTCGAGGCGGTTGACACAGGTGTAGTGGGGATTCCAGCCGGTGTTATTGTGGATGTCGATGCTGGCGAAGAGACCGCGCTGCCGGGTGATTCCCACCAACTCGGCCATCATCCGGTGCTCGGTGGTCTCGGGCAGCTCGCTGCCCGGCCACACCCGATTGTAGTCCGGTTGCTCCGCGAGGTGACGCTGCCCGCTGGCGGCGGCCGCCACATTGCCGATGAACAGGCTGAGCGCTCGGGGCAGATCCTGCGCCCTTGCGCGACTGCGCTGGCGCTGCAACAGGGAGCGGACCGCGTCCCAGCCCACGGTCTCATTGCCATGGAGCAGGACGGAGACGAACAGGGGGGGCTCGCGCTCACCGCCGAGATCGATCAAGGTGGGACCACCGAGGTAGCGGGCGAGCTCGTGGGCCTCCCGATCCAACAGATCAGGGGGCAGCGCGTCAAGCCGTTGGAGCGCCACCTCGCGTTCCTTGGAGCCAGGCTGGGATGGGCTCACAGCGGCCACTGGTCCACCGTCAGGCCGCTGTCCTGACGCTCCAGATAGGCGAGGGTGAGTTGTTCCCCGTCGGCGTCGTGGCGCTCCACGTAGGCCCGTTGCCAGGCGGCACCCGTCTGGCTGGTCTCGACTCGGCGCGCGATGATCCCCAGCCAGTCGCGGATCTCGCTCGAATGGATACCCAGTCGCTCAAGGCCCCGCCGTGCCGCGGGTAGGAGCTGATGCCGGATGATCTCGGTGACCGGAGCGACGTTGCCATCCATCCAGTGGATCCTCGCCGACAGCCCCCCCTGCGCCGCGCTGTAGAAATTCGCCCGCGCCTGGGAAAAGGCAAGGCGGCCCTCGGGGGGCTCCGGGTCGGTGGCGAGGGTATGCACGGCACCGAAGTAAAGGGCGGCGTTGGCGATCATGTCGGGCAGGGTGGGTCCGGCGGGCACCACCCGGTGCTCGACCCGCAGGTGCGGCCGACCCGATGCATCGAAGCCGATCAGCGGGCGGTTCCAGCGCCAGATGGTGCCATTGTGTAGGCGAAGATGGGCCAGGTCCGCGCGCGGTTGGTCCATCGTCTGGGGCAGGAGCACCGGGAAGTGTGTCAGGTTATCCTCGAAGCACTCCAGGATCGAGCGCTGCAGATAACGTAGCCCGAAGGTGACTCGCTTGGTCTGGTCGTTACCGCCCACGGCCACCGATTGCTCGAACAGCGGTATGCGGGTCTCAGCCCAGAGGTCGCAACCGAATAGGAAGGGTGAGTTGGCGCTCACTGCAACCATCGGGGCGGCCAGGATCATGGAGGCGTTGTAGAGGCGGGCGGAGTCCGCTGCGCGTACCTTCAGGTGGATTTGGAAAGAGGTGGCCGCGGATTCGAGCATGACATCCTCGTGCTGCAGAGACAGCTCGTCGTGCCCCGCGATGTGAAGACGAAAAGGTCGGCCGCGGCGCACGCGGAAGATCTGATCGTTGAGCGCCCGGTAACGTCGGCGCGGGGCCATGCTGGCCAGGGTCAGGTGCTCAGGCTGAAGCGCTGGCAGTATGCCGATCATCACCATGCGGGCGCCAAGCTTATCCGCCTCCGCACGGCAACGCTGCCAGGTCGCGGCTGTTTCCTGAGCCAGCCGGCTCAGGGCGTGGCCCTCGAGCGGTTGTGGTGTCCCATTGAGCTCGAGGTTGAAGTTCGCCAGCTCGGGGACCACCAGGGGGTCCTGGAGCGCCGTGAGCAGGGGCTCGCTCAGGCCTGCTGGCTGGGCCCGGGCGTCGACCAGGCAGGCTTCGAGCTCCAGGCCGCCGGTCGGCGGACCCTCATCGAATGCCCCCTCTCGAAACCACTGGCCGAGGAGCTCGGTTTCCTGCCGTAACCGCTCCGCGAAAGCATCAAAATCGGCGGCGGTGAACTCGCTGGAGTCGATTTCCTGGCCCATCGGCGCGGTGCCACCTCTGGCTGGCTAGGGGTTCTGGAGCAGGCAATCCAAGAATTGTAAGCGCTCGGGCGTGCCGATATCGAACCAGTGACCGCCGTGGTGCTCGCCGCTAACGCGTCCCCTGGTCATGGCGGCGCTCAGTAGGGGTGCCAGGGGAAACGCCCCGGGCTGAGCCCCGGCAAACAGCTCTGGATGGTAGACGCCAATACCGCTGAA
>Ga0208980_10000495_pt1 | contig 22234 bp, 13 predicted proteins | sample WetSurMetagenome_3_FD_187993 | JGI IMG/M metagenome (GOLD analysis project Ga0208980, IMG submission 187993) | Wetland microbial communities from Twitchell Island in the Sacramento Delta, sample from surface sediment Aug2011 Site A1 Bulk (version 2) | ecosystem: Environmental > Aquatic > Marine... | reverse complement strand
GTAAAACGACCACCGCCCGTTTATGGAATGATAATACAGGGGTGCGCGTCCTGAATGATGACCATGCTATCCTCCGTAAAGTAGACGGGCAATATCGTGTTTATGGCACCCCCTGGCATGGTCAGGGTGGTTTTGCGCTGGCAGAAGATGCCCCGCTGAAAAAGCTGTTCATCCTCAAGCAAGCTCCGTCAAATCTGGCTGTCCGTTTGTCACCCGCTCAGGCTGCTGCAGCCCTGCTGGTGCGCACCTTTGCCCCCTTGTGGGATGCCACAGCCATGGCGTTCACCATGCAATTCCTGGACGAGTTATGCCAGGCTGTACCCTGCTATGAGCTGGGTTTTCTCCCCAACCAGAGTGCAGTGGACTACGTGCGATGTCTCTCCTCCGATTGAACCAGGCTGATTTCCGTCTCCTGGCGGGTGATATCCTGTCTGCTGGTCATAAGCTACGTTTTCAAGCCAGCGGGATTAGCATGCAGCCTTTCATCCAGGACGGCGATGTCCTCGAGATAACTCAAGTTACAGGGAAGCCGATCAGGAGAGGCGATGTGCTGTTGATGGAAGCTGTTGAGGAAAGGTTACTTGTCCACCGGGTCGTAAAAATCAGGCATAAGGGTGTTTGTCCCGAATATCTGATAAAGGGTGATAGTTGTACATTACCTGATGGCTGGTTTAGCTCGGAAAACATTCTGGGGAGGTTAGAGATTGTTGAGCGTGGTGATTGTCGCATCGATTTATCCTCTAATTCTCAACGCTTGAAGACCCGGATTTGGGTGATGGTCGCTCCATGGGTCGCTCATTTTTCCTGGTTGCCGGTAGGGTTACGGAATCACATGCGGAATTGGTTATTGCTAGGTTGAGAAATTGGTTGATTTGCTGGAGAGAAGCGTATGACAAAGTTTTGGCTGCATAGATTGGTGCTTGCCCTTCTATTGGTGAGTCTCACTGGTTCTAATTTCAACCTGAGTGCACATGCCAGCCCTTTGCAGGAACCGCTTAGGTCGGTTTCACAGCTTTCGAAGCTCACAGGCAACTCACAGGTCATTCCAAGCGGTTTTAAGGTCGTTTCGTCCACGCCCAACAGCCTGATTCTGGAGCTTCGAGCACCTGCTTATCGTTTGGAAGCTTCGATGATACCGGGGCAGTCCTGCCAGGATTTGGTAGCCAATGGTTATTTTCAATCCTCACTCCCCGGAGATCCAGGTGTACTTTCAGCAGGGGTAATGCTTGGCATTCCACTTGACACAACACCTTCATTGACTATCCTTTCCATGGAATCAGTTGACCTTCCCAGGCAGATACATCTGTGCCCGGTTGCCACTCCAATCTTTAAGCGCAACCAACCGGGGAAAGTTGTCCTCCAGGAATATGAATTATCTCAAAACTTTCTGTCTTATTCACAGAAAGCGTTTTTTCCTTCCGAGCCAGTTGAATTAAACATCAGTGGCATGATTCGCGGCCAGCGTGTCGCCCGGCTAGATTTCACGCCGTTCCTGTATAACCCCGAAAGAGAAGCTGTCCGGGTTGTCAGTCACGTCAAAGTAGCCCTTCATTTTGTTTTTAACGGGACTCCCTCGGTCCAGGTCGATGAGTCCTCGTTTGAATCCTTGCTGAGCGATACCTTGATCAACTATGATCAGGCACGACCATGGCGCGACCAATCACAGCAAAATCCTTTAAAATATGCCGCTTTTGTAAATACTCAACCGTATGAACTACCTGCTTATAAAATTCAGGTTGATCAGGATGGTGTCTACCAGATTACGTATCAGGCTTTACAATCAGCCGGTGTGCCGGTTGATGACCTGGATCCCCGTACCATCAAGCTATTCAACCAGGAGGTGGAAATCCCAATTTATGTCGTCGGTGAGGAGGATGGGATTTTTAACCTTGAGGATTACCTCATCTTCTATGGTCAAAAAATTACCACAAAATTCACCAACACCAATATATACTGGTTAGATTGGGGAGATGGCACTGGTCAACGGATGTCTGATCAAGATGGCACGGTCAACAATGGGGAGGTTCCGGTTTCTTTCCGTTCCACCTTGCATCTTGAAGAAGATGAGCTCTATGTCAATGAATCTCTCTCCGGTCCGCAGAATGACCATTGGTATTGGTATTTCCTGAATGCCTTCAACGCGCCTGTTATTCAGGATATTCCATTCACGTTACAAAACCTGGATCCCAGCGCAACAACAGCTACGGTGAGAGGTTTGCTAAAGGGTTATTTCGCAGAACCCCAACACCACACCCTTATATCGATAAATGGTTATTTAATTGCTGATCATATCTGGCCTTCAGAGGGTGAATATGCGTTTGAAATTAATGTACCGGCATCCTATATTGTCGAGGGAGATAACATCCTCACCGTTACCCTCCCGCATGATGGAGACATTTTATATGATTATGAATTGGCTAATTGGTTTGAGATAGACTACGATCGCACATTTACAGCACAAAATGATCTGCTTGAGTTCGCCCAACCTAATCAGTGGCAATTCCAGGTGAAAGGATTCACTAATGATGCCATCGATGTTTTCGAGATTAGCGATCCGCTTAATCCCATTCACATCTTTGGTGGAAGCATCACCCCCGACAACACACTGTACCAGATTAATTTCAAACAACAGCTCAGTGGAGAGCATAGCTATGTGCTTCTGTCTCCAGCCAGTTGGCTTACTCCCAAGGCTATCACCAAGGATAATCCTTCCGGCTTGAAAGATCCAACCAATGAGGCTGATTACATCATTATCAGCCATTCTGATTTTTTGTCCATTGTTCAACCGCTCGTTGCGTATCATGCCAGCGAGGGCATGCGCGTGAAGGTAGTGGATGTGCAGGATGTGTATGATGAATTTAATGGAGGTGTATTCGATCCACAAGCCATTCAGGATTTCCTCGCCTTTGCATATTCCCAGTGGATTGTTCCTGTACCATCATATGTATTACTCGTGGGTGATGGTCATTATGATTTTAAGGATAATTATAAAATCGGTATCCCGAACTACATTCCACCTTTCTTGGGAGAATTTGATCCATGGATTGGAGAGACGGTTTCGGATAATCGTTTTGTGACTGTCAGTGGTGATGACATCCTGCCGGATATGTTCATCGGTCGCTTACCGGCGAACTCAGTCTCTGAAGCTGCTGCGATGGTGAATAAGGTTTTAGCTTATGAGAGTGTTCCCATCCAAGGAGATTGGAACGCTCACCTCACCTTTGTGGCCGATAATGTGGATGCGGGCGGTAATTTCCCGGTTTTTTCTAACAATATTGCCGATCACTACCTTACTAATGACTACATCGCACAAAAGATTTATTACGGTATACCCCCATATGGAAATATCGCCGATACACAGGCTGCGATCATCAATGCTATTAACGAAGGTCGTTTGATTGTCAATTACAATGGTCATGCGAGTGTCCAAAACTGGGCCAGTGAAGGATTGTTTGGGATTACCAGCATTGGCAATCTGACCAATACGGGTATGTTCCCTCTGTTTTTACCCATGACTTGTCAGGAGGGTTATTTCATTTGGCCGGATTTCCCATCCCTGGCAGAAAGTGTCGTACGGGCAGGTGACAAGGGAGCAATTGCCAGTTGGTCACCCTCTGGTTTTGGGCTCTCCAATGGTCATGATATGCTTGCGCGTAGTGTATATCACGCCTTTTTTGATTATGGTTTAACCCGTTTCGGTCCAGCGACGACCTATGCCAAGTATTACCTGGAAGCGAATGGTCATAATTATGATGATTTGCTTGATACTTATAACCTGCTCGGTGATCCGGCTGTTCGACTCAAGATCCTACCATTATCGATACGATTACCATTGGTTACTCGATAATCTTTTAAATTCAGAATTGATGATTAATTCGCTACTCGTTTAATTTCGAGCAGTAATTGCAGATTTACCGGCGTGATATAAAAGGCGAAAAGGCCGAATTAGGTAATATAAAAAGTATAATTTGTCAGGAAGTGAGATTGCCAACCAGTCGGGGGTTTTTGGAACGAATAATATGTCGATGATGTAGTGAAGACGATCCTGCCAGCGTTCCCTGGTTTGTAGATAAAACCAATAATTTCTAATCGGGGAGGTTGTAAAGGTATCATTGATGATATTCGCCATTACCCTGGATGCAAGGAATTTTGCGTGCGGATCTGATTCAATCATTACATGCACCTTGGATGGCAATCTAGCATCGACAAGGTTCTCTGCTAATAATAAGCCCAGGCATACCTGCCGGTAAAAACCATTCAGTTTCACTCGTGCCAAGATTTCGAGTAGAGTATCATCTGAAATGGACTGGTAGAGATAAGCCAGATCAACGATCCACTTTAGCTGATTCCAACCATGCTTGGCGCCGTGAAGGCAGATGAATAAGATCGTGTTTTCAGGCGATAAAGTCCAGATATCCTTTTCGTATAGATGAACATAATTTTCCTCAATCCACAGTTGCTCGGGCGCTAATGGATGAACATTTTCCTTAGGCCCAATATCCCAATGGACTTCGAGAATATCCTCCTGTCGATAGAAAGAAAAATGATTATCCGATCTTATCAGGAAATTTCTCTGATCTTTGTCTAATTTAATCGATGGTATATATCCGGATTGTAAAAGGATTTCATATACTTTTGAAAAATCTTTTTGATGAATCAAGATATCTAGATCCGAAAATTGTCGTAAGGTGATATCTCGATATATTTGAATAGCAAACACAGGTCCTTTTAGAACGATACTCTCAATCCCGTTTTTCGAAAGTAGTTCCAGACAATGAATTAATTTCCATGATAATCGTAAGTTATTCTGAGTATTTGTTTCAAATGCTTCCTCCCATTTTAAGATTGCTTCTGGTGGAAGGTGTGCATCTTTCAAGGATAATAACTGCTTACAACAAATCGGGAATATTCCATGTTTAGTAGATAATATGTAAAACCGTGACCCATTTATTGTAATATCTAGAATTTCGTAGATTCGCTTATCTCGTCGTTGGTCGAGAGAAATACAGGCACGCATTAAATTAAATTCTAAATCTACTTGATACTTATCAGACTGATTAAAATTTGTAGTGTTTGCCATTTTCGATAATTTTATTATAGTCGATAGCGTAATGTGTCCATGAATACATTCTACACATTTATGTGAGCGCAAATAACCACCTTTTTCTGGTATCCTGCGACATACAAACTAAATGGATCCGAATTCGTTTTCAAAATATATTGTATTTTATAAAATGATATGATAAAATCGAAATAATCTAAAGCTGATTTTTTGAGACATAGTGCTTACGTTTTTCAGGGTTAATGAGACAAAAAGCATGCAAAAAACAGCATTATCCATATTTATTTGCCATAATTAAATAAAAAACTGCGATTAAACTTGCCACAATATAATCGATGGCAAATATTTTATTATATATGCATTGAATCCATACATTAAGAATGTATATTGCAATTAATATTACATGGAGGATATGGATATGCGGGGAATAATTGGGATAAGTTTAAAATTTCAATTCCTGATCATTACGATAGCTGTGGTCATAATAGCTTTTGGTGTATCTCAGCTGGCTAAGATGCCGATAGATGTTCTACCTGAGTTTTCACCCACATATGTAGAGATCCAAACAGAAGCCCTCGGACTTTCTGCGAATGAAATGGAACAGATGATCACCGTGCCGATGGAGCAGGATTTGCTAGCCGGAGTGGCATGGCTTGATGTCATCCAATCAGAAACCGTCCCAGGTTTGTCATCGATAGTCATTTATTTTGAGCCAGGGACCGACTTATATAAAGCCCGACAAATGGTAGCTGAGCGTTTAGCCCAGGCTGCAGTGGGTCTACCCAATGTGTCCAAACCCCCAACGATGATCCAGCCTCACTCATCAGCAAGCAGGTTTATTATCGTTGGGTTATCTTCTGAAGAGCTCTCTTTAATAGATATGTCAGTTCTTGCACGATGGACGATTGCACCCCGTCTGATGGGCGTTCCGGGTGTAGCCAATGTAGCAATCTGGGGTCAACGAGATCGGCAATTGCAAGTGCTCGTTGATCCGGAACGAATAATGGAACAGGATATTTCATTGGAACAAATTATTGAGACGACTGGGAATGCATTATGGGTGTCACCATTGAGTTATTTGGAAGCATCATCACCCGGTACAGGTGGATTCATTGATACACCCAATCAAAGACTGGTCCTCTGGCATGTCTTGCCAATCTCATCACCGGATGAGCTGGCTCGAGTGCCCATCGAGGGGACAGATGGAAAAATCCTGGGTGATGTTGTTGAAGTCGTTGAAGATAATCAACCGTTGATTGGTGATGCAATCATCAATGATAATCCCAATCTACTGTTGGTTATTGAAAAATTACCCGAAACTAACATATTGAAAGTAACCCAAGGAGTGGAAACAGCCCTTGATGCATTAAAGCCCGGTCTACCCGGGATGGACTTCAATGCAACCATATACAAACCAGCTACTTATATCGAAATGGCGATAAGCAATCTCACACATTCTCTCGTTATTGTAACTCTGCTGTTGGTAGTGTTGCTGGGTGTGTTTCTTTATAATTGGAGAACAGCATTAATCAGCGTGGTAGTGATCTTTCTCTCTCTTATGTCCACGCTAGTAATCCTCTATCTAAGGGGATCTACTATAAACGTAATGGTTTTAGCAGGATTAGTTATCGCTTTAGGGGTCATCATAGATGATGGCGTTGTTGATATCGAGTACATCGTCCGGCTTTTACGAAAAAATCACCAGGAAGGAAGCCCCAAATCTGCAGAAAAAGTCATCCTAGAAGCCTCAGCAGAGATCCGACGAGCGATCTTTTTTGCGACCCTAATTATCCTTCTGACAGCATTACCAATTTTCTTTTTGCAGGGTGCTTCGGGGTCATTATTACAACCATTGGCAGTCTCATATGCACTTGCGGTGTTTGTAGGGATGGTGGTAGCGCTTACCCTTACACCTGCTTTGAGTATATTCCTGTTATCAAATACACGATCAAAAGAGCGCATATTCCCACTCATCCCTGTTTTACAGCGAGGATATGAACAGGTCCTTGCAAAGATTGTTAACCATCCTTCACTGGCTGGTGCTACCATCATCACTCTAGCTGTGATCGCCCTGATTATCGTTCCATTCATCAAACTGGATCAATTACTTCCTTTGTTCAAGGAGGGATACCTGACAATTCAGGTTGAGAGTACCCCAGCTACCTCTCGAACAGAAATGGACAGGATCATTTCCCGAATTAGCAGTGAGTTACAGACAATACCAGGGATTCAAAATGTTGGCAGCCACATTGGGCGTGCTATGTTTGGGGATCAGGTAGTGGGCATTAATTCTGCAGAGTTGTGGGTCAGCCTAGAATCAAATGCTGACTATACAGAAATGGCTTCCAAAGTTCAGGAGGTAATTGACGGATACCCAGGGTTGTCGCTCAAAGTGGGAACATATCTACAACAGATACTCGCACAACCAGAAACTGAATCTAACGAAGGCATCACCTTACGTGTATTTGGAGAGGATTTTGAAGTACTGAAACAAGAAGCGGAAAAACTAAAGGAAAACATTGCTGCTGTAAGCGACATCGAAAATTTATTCATAACACTTCCAACAGAGGAACCTACCTTGGAAATTGAGGTGGACCTAGATGTTGCTCAGAATTATGGCGTTAAACCCGGCGATGTACGTCGAACTGCCGCAACCCTGATTTCAGGTTTACAGGTTGGTAGCCTCTTCGAAGAACAGAAGGTGTTTGATGTCGTCGTGTGGGGCATCCCAGAAATTCGCGATAGTATCGCCAAAATAAAGGATTTACTAATCCCCACACCAGACGGAGGAACAGTGCGATTAGGAGAGGTTGCCGATGTCCGTATTGTAGCCTCACCCATGGTTATTCGCCGTGAAGCTGTTTCACCTTACCTTGATATAAACATCCAGGTAAATGGACGAGGCACGAAGGATGTAATTACCAACATCAATGGTATTTTAGCGAATTATAGTTTCCCATTGGAGTATCACGCAGAAGTGATTAATGATTATGAGGCAAAGCAGGAATCTCAACAACGGATGTTGCTGGCTGGAGTAGTTTCAATAATCGGAATATATCTTCTTCTTCAGGCTTTTTCTAAAAGTTGGAGTTTTGCTTTGGTCCTATTTACAACTATGCTTGCAGCCTTAAGTGGTTGCCTGTTTGTTATCTTTCTCAGCAACGGTACTTTTTCGTCAATTTCACTTTATGGATTACTGGCGGTCTTGGGTATCGGAATTCGAAACAGTATTACGTTAATTAATTCATACCAGAGACTTGAGGATGAGGAAGGAAAGATATTAAGTAATGATCTTATTCTACAAGGATCTCTGGACCAGTTTGTACCGATTTTTATCTCTACGATAACCATAGGGTTGGTTCTACTGGTTTTTATTATCACCGGAAATATATCTGGTCAAGAGATTGTATTTCAACTGGCAATCGTAATCCTCAGTGGCTTAGTTACCTCAACCTTACTAAATTTGTTTGCATTACCCGGATTGTACATGCGATTTGGCTTGAATAAGGAACAGGACTTAGGCTTGAATGATTGAAATCAGGAAGAAAAAACTGTCCACAAGCATGGTTCAGATTCTTAGGAAATTTATATGTTGCAAAAAAATGATCTTAATTCACTGAGTACTCAACCAGACATTCTGGTTGCAGAAAATTTATGGAAATCTTATGGATCAAGAAAGGCACTCCAAGGATTATCATTTTCTCTAAAAGCAGGACATGTCTTGGGATTCCTTGGTCCGAATGGAGCTGGGAAAACTACATCCATCCGCATTTTAACAACAATCATGGAACCAGAATCAGGTCACTTTGTAATTGATGGAATCGGTTCTGAACATCCCAATGAAATTCGCCAAAGAATAGGTGTACTTCCTGAACTTCTTGGATTTCCTAGGCAAATGACTGGTATTGAATATTTAACATACTTTGGTCAGCTTTATGGGAAAACAGCAAGTGAGGCAAGAGAATATGGGCTTAAACTTCTAGAGGATGTGGGACTACAACAGCGAGGGAAGTCACTTATCGGTAGTTACAGTCATGGGATGAGACAAAGAATTGGAATCGCACGTGCGCTGGTCAATCAACCCGTGGTCGTATTTTTAGATGAGCCTACATTGGGATTGGATCCTAGAGGGCAACAAGAATTACTTGAATTAATACAGCATATCGCACGAGTTCAAAATGCCGGAGTTGTTCTCTGTAGTCACCTATTATCGGAAGTTGAAGGTGTATGTGATGATGTAGTCATTTTAAATCTCGGACAGATCGTAGCCAAAGGCACTGTGGCTGAAGTGATTGAAAAGGTTCAGAAAAATATCCTGTTAAATTATACTCTCCGGGTTCAAACCCTACCTCAGAATGACTTAAAAGTACAGAACGCATTAAAAACTCTGCCTTTTATCATCAGTGTTGATTCAATCAATGAAACAGAAGGATTGTTGAGGATCAGAATAACAGAATCCGATGGTGGTGCGGTGTCGGATCCTTATCAAATAAATAACAAAGTTTTGAGTGCGCTTATTCATGAAAATATTCCCATATTAAGATTTGAAGCTGAAGGTGGCAAGTTGCAAGATGTTTTTCTTCAGCTTACAGAGGAAACTGTTAAATGACCTAGGTATAGAAACGGTTCAACTGATAAATATTTTTTATTTGATTTTACAGACAGAGATCAAAGGTGTACATTAGGTGAGGATTTTTAATCCAATAATTGTTGCAATAGATGCTGTTAAATTAATATTATTCAATGTTGCTTTGTGAGGAGTAAATACTATGACCAATACCACAAAAAAGATAAATGAAAAAAATGGTCAAGCCAAACATTCTCCCTCGGTGATGCCCATGTGGTGGCTCATGTTTATTCGAGAACTCACTGATTTGTGGATTGGTGGAAAAGCGCTTGTTCTTATCTTTATTTACACCATCTTTCTGGGGGTAATCACCTATGTGATTGCAAGTAACAGTGAGCTGAGTTTAATTCCTCCAAAGGAAATGGTTTATGAGACGATTAAGAATGTAATGGCAGTAAGCTTATTCATCGGTCTGATTATCGGAGCAGACAGCTTCAGTGGTGAGCGGGAACGAGCTACACTCGAATCTCTCCTTCTAACCCCTTCGAGCCGGAGACAGATCGTTACCGGAAAATTTTTAGCTGCAATAACGTTCTGGCCAGCGGCTTTTCTAATCGCTATTCCAACTTTTAAAATACTTTCACAGGGGGACGAAATATTTGGACAAGGTTTATTCTGGGGAAGCTTATTAGGAACCATTCTGGTTCTTGCTTATGTGGGTATTGGTATGTTGGTAAGTTTTTGGTCAAATAGCAATAAAACCAGCTATTTTGTAAGCTTGGGTATCTACATTCTCATCCTCGTTCCTGCCCAATTACCTGGAAAAGCCCAAACTGGTGTTATGGGTCAGTTTCTCCAATGGGTGAATCCTTTGGCAGCTGTCAATCATTTCCTTTCTAAACACCTGGTGAACAACATTTCTCTGGCTGAGTTTTGGATGTGGCTAGAGTCACCGGTCATTATTACAAGCATCATTCTTGGGATCTTGTTTATTTATGCAGCTCCCGGTCTTAGGCTCGAGAATGGAAGAGCAAATTCGTTGTGGAAGCGAATAAGCCATTCGATTGGTCTTGGAATGATCGTATTTTTTATTGTTATTTTCAATGGTATGCCAGTGAGAGCTCAATCGGATGTGATGGATCCCGAAACAGGTTTGGAAATTACAATAAATATGGAATATATAACAGTAAAGGCGAGCGACTCAATTTTCTTTGATACAACGGTCATAAATAATGGTGTAAATGAAACATCACCTCTGATCGTTGCAATGAATATCATAAACCTTGATGCACAGGGAGAGATTGTCGATCCAGAAGATTGGTCTCCACAACGTACCCAATATATCGAACTTCTATTACCCGGTGATTCAATAACATTAAATTGGAGAGTAAATTGTATCCTGGATGGTGATTACATGATCTATATGGTTGTCGTCCCCGAACCAGAAGGACAGAATACAACAAGTCAACCAATTGCCAGTTCTGGTATCCATCTCACCGTAACACCATTTACGAAGCTAAATCCGGGTGGTGTGCTTCCTATAGCTATTGGTGCACCAATAGTCATTTTAGTAATTATTTATTTTGTATATCGACACCGACGAAAGCAGATTGATGCAGACGGAGCATAGTTTGTTTCTATCACGATCGAATGGATACAAAGGAGGTGACGTATGAGAACTAGGTATTGTTGGATAGTAATTATTCTAATCTTGGCTACTTTACAGCTCTCAGCTTGTACTCAAAAAACCACCTCAGCAGATAAGGTCTTGCCTGTTCAGCTTGCGACGGTTGAGGGGTCGGAATTAAAACGCGTGGTATTAACTGAGAAAGCAGCTGAACGGATTGACCTGCAGACGGCAAAAGTACACGAAGAATCAGTGAATGGAACCAATCGAAAAGTAGTTCCATATGCTGCAGTGATATATGACTTACATGGAGAGACCTGGCTTTATACAAACCCAGAACCACTCACGTATGTCCGTGAAGCCATTACCATTGATTCTATTTATGGAGATAAGGCGATTCTTATTGATGGACCTTCTGACGGCACAGAGGTTGTTACTGTAGGCGTAGCCGAATTATTCGGTGCTGAAACCGGAGTTTCGAAATAGGTTCACAGGGAGGCGCCCAATGCGCTGGATTGTCCGAACAAGCTTACATTATCGCTATCTAGTAGTATTTATTGCTGCTGCGATATTCATATTTGGAATCTTTCGGATAAAAAATTCATCTGTGGATGTTTTTCCGGAATTTGCTCCTCCAAAAGTAGAAGTGCAAACATTTTCACTTGGACTTTCCCCAGATGCAGTTGAAGAATTGGTTACTGTCCCGTTAGAGCAAGCGCTAAATGGCATACCTGGATTGGATATCATGCGATCCAGATCAGTCCCTGACTTATCTGACATAGTTTTGATCTTTGACTCAGGGACAGACCTTATCTATGCCCGACAATTGGTCGCTGAGCGCGTAGCAGCTGTATATCCTACTTTACCGACCTGGGCTGCTCCACCAGTAATGATTCAACCTTTGTCGTCCACCAGCCGGGCGATGAAAATAGGGATTTCGTCGGATAAATACGACTTAATGGATCTTTCGATGCTTGCCTATTGGAAGATCCGTACCCGTCTATTAGATGTTCCTGGTGTAGCAAATGTCCCCATTTGGGGTGAACGCATAAAAATGCCACAAGTGCAAGTAGATCTTGAGCGGATGCATGCATACAATGTATCTCTTAATGAAGTTATGGACGTCACAGCCGATGCACTGGATGTTGGTTTACTAATGTTCTCTGAAGGTTCGGTTATCGGTACTGGTGGTTTCATCGATACACCCAATCAACGATTCGGGATTCAATCAGTTCTACCAATAATTTCTCCGGAGAAATTATCACTTGTACCGATCAATGATCGAAAGAAAGCCGATGGTACACCTCTTCTCTTAGATGATATTGGCAATGTAGTATGGGATACCTGGCCACTTTTTGGAGATGCGGTAATTAATGGTGGACCAGGTTTGATGATGATCGTTGAAAAACTACCCTGGGCGAATACGCTTGATGTGACGCGAGGAGTAGAAGAAGCGATCAATGAAATGAAGCCGGGTCTTCAGGGTATCAACATTGATACCACAATTTTTCGTCCAGCGACGTTTATCGAGCAGTCGATCGATAATCTAACTAAGTCGCTTCTTATAGGTGCTGTTCTGGTTGTCATCGTTCTATTCTTCTTCCTGTATGAATGGCGGGTTGCGTTGATCAGTGCAACAATCATCCCATTATCCCTTATGGCATCATTGCTTGTGCTCAACCTGCGCGGCGTGACCATTAATGTGATGACATTGGCTGGTCTAGCGATTGCCATCGGCGCAGTTGTCGATGATGCCATCGTTGATGTTGAAAATATCGTTCGGCGATTACGACAGCTTCGCCAGGAAGGCAGCACCCAATCCACTGCCAACATCGTATTAGAAGCATCGATCGAAGTCCGTGGTGCCATAGTCTACGCCTCATTGATCGAAATATCCGCACTTTTGCCAGTATTTTTCCTACAGGGGTTATCCGGAGCATTCTTTAAACCACTTGCCACTGCTTATGTAGTAGCAGGATTAATCTCCCCACTCATTGCGCTTACAGTAACACCAGCGATGGTGCTTATCCTGTTATCTAATGCACCGATAGAACATCGCCGATCGCCCATCATCCCATGGTTACATCGTATTAATGACCGTGTTTTAACCCGCACTCTCAAGACTCCGCGACTGGCATATGGCGTCGTTGGAGGCATTATTGTTGCCGGAATTTTAGTATTTCCCTCGCTTGGTCAAGAATTGCTTCCATCTTTCAAGGAACGTGACTTCCTGATGCATTGGATCACCAAACCAGGTACTTCTCACACAGAAATGTGGAGGATCACTGCCAGGGCATGTAATGAACTAATGACCATTGAGGGAGTACGGAACTGTGGTTCCCACATCGGGCAAGCATTAATGGCGGATGAGCCATATGGGATCTATTTTACAGAAAATTGGATAAGTGTAGATCCTGCTGTAGATTATGATAAGACACTCGCAAAGATCCAGGAAACCGTGGATGGCTACCCTGGATTGATTCGCGACGTCCAGACATATTTAAAGGAGAGGATTCGGGAGGTACTGACTGGTTCGAGCGATACCGTAGTTGTACGAATTTATGGTCCAGATTTGGAAGGGTTAAGGGATCTTGCTGATGAGATACGAGAAAAATTAGGTGGGATTGATGGGATCGTGGATTTAAAAAGGGAAGCACATGCTGATACCCCTCAGGTGGAAGTTGAGGTCAATCTGGCAAATGCGCAAGAATATGGTTTAAAACCTGGTGATGTACGAAGAGCAGCCGCTTTCTTGTTACAAGGTGAAGAAGTTGGTGATATTTTTATTGGTGGAAAGACCTATGATGTAAACGTATGGAGTACACCGGAAACGCGCAACAGCCTGACTGATATTAAAGAGCTTTTAATTGATACACCTGACGGTAATATGGTGCGGCTTGCAGATGTTGCAGATGTGCGTATCGTACCATCACCGAATGTTATTGAACGAGAAGGTCAATCTCGCAAAATTGACGTCTCGGCTAATGTTCGTGGGCGTGACCTCGGTTCTGTTTCTGAGGACGTGGAAACAACTCTGGAGGAGATCACGTTTCCGTTAGGATACCATGCCGAGGTCATAGGAGAATTTGCTGAGCGCGAAGCTGCCCAGGCAAATTTAATCATTGCAGGATCCGTTGCTGTAATTGCGATTTTCTTCCTTTTATTTACCTCCTTCGGGAGTTGGAGAATGGCAATTCTAGCATTTGTCACCTTACCTTGGGCATTGGTAGGTGGAATTTTGGCAGCATATCTGAGTGGTGGCGTCTTATCGCTTGGGTCTCTCGTTGGACTTCTCACAATCCTTGGGATTGCCACACGGAATGGAATTATGATGATCAGTCACTTTCAACACCTGGAGCAGGAGGAAGGTGTTCCTTTTGGATCGGAACTTGTGTTACGCGGAGCGCGTGAGAGGATCGCACCGATCATGATGACTGCTTTGACTACTGGTTTAGCCTTACTTCCTTTAGTGATTGCTGGAAATATTCCTGGTCAGGAAATTGAATATCCGATGGCGATTGTAATTTTAGGCGGTTTATTCACTTCCACAATACTCAACCTGTTGGTCGTACCAACACTTTACCTTCAGTTCGGAAAGCCACGGACCAAGACAGCTACCACATCCTGAGAATTCGGGATCTGGAAGGAGTGAATATACTTGAACAAAAACTGGAATCTTTTCCCATTTCAATGAGATGGGTTTTAAATTTCGAGTAATCCATTTAGACTTTCTAATAAAGATTTAAATGTTATCGGGATTCCGAATCATGGGATGACAAAAAAATGAAAAAACAAAAATTTATTTTAGTTGCGGCTTTATTATTTCCGATACTATTAATCGTCGGATGCGCCTCGAAACCAACTGATGAAGTTTTCGAAAACTACGATTCGAGTAATTTTAGTAATTCGACCAACATAGATAACCAATGGCTACCCTTGAAACCTGGAACACAGTGGGTGTACGAAGGGTATACCGTCGAGGACGGAGAACAGGTTCCTCATCGGGTAATAATTACTGTTACTGATTTAATTAAAGTGATCGATGGTGTTCGTTCGGTTGTTACATGGGATCAGGATTACAGTGCTGAACAATTGGTTGAAGCCGAGCTTGCTTTTTTTGCTCAAGATGATGATGGTACAGTTTGGCGTATGGGTGAATATCCTGAGGAATACGAGAATGGGAAATTTGTCGATGCACCAACCTGGATTCACGGCATTGATGATGCACTGGCTGGAATTGCAATGTACGCAAATCCCGACATAAATTCACCCGATTACCCTCAAGGATGGGGCCCAGACGTAGATTGGACAGACCGAGGGAGGGTAGATCAGGTTGGCCAAAAATTATGTGTTCCTTCAGTATGCTACGAAAATGTTTTAGTGATTGCTGAATCTAGTAAGTCTGAGCCAGATTCCTACCAGCTTAAATATTATGCACCTGAGGTGGGAAATATAAGTGTCGATTGGACTGGTGAGGACCAAACTCAAGAAAAAATGGCATTAGTTAGACTGGTGGATTTGGATCCAAATGAAATGGAAGAAGTGCGAGCGAAGGCTTTGGGACTCGAAGCACATGCATATGAAGTTAGCGAGGATGTATATGGAAATACACCTCCGATGGAAAGTCCATAGATACCAATGGTTTTAACGGAAAAATTGCAGGTGTAGCCTGGTTATTGATTTCTTATCCTGAGTGTTATCGAATGTTGATCAATGTTATCTAGCATTAACCCTTACAAACAGAATCTTGACGTCAAAAAATCAAAGAATAATGCTTGATAATTGGTTTTGTGGAATTCCAAATTACGGTACCCAGTTTTGGGTACCGTTTTAATTTTATTTTTCAGGTTATTAACAAATTAGGTGCTCAGAGCGATAAAAATAGCAGCAGCGATCGCTAGAACTGCCCCAAGATAAGATATTTTTCCTTTATCTAGCACAGGGATGAATTTCTTCAATCCATACCAAATTAAAAACAGAACGGTCAACCAGTCAGCGATTATTGAATAATCCATATTATCCTCCTAAACGTAAAAATGTAGAACAAACTAATTACATCAATGGTTCAATTCTGGGAAGATGAATTCGGGATCACCCAGCACGGGTTCAGGATGGGTGAGGTGCACATCCAATAGTGCAGTTAATGTCGCTGGTAACTCACGCAAATTCCAATAAAACAGTGATCGTAAACGATAGTTGCGTTGGTCTGAGGGTACACCAATAGCGTTCAATCCTAGCACATTGCAGGTATATAGTGCACGAGGCATGTGGAATCCTTGTGTAACCAGGATAGCCTTTTGCACTCCAAAGATAGCTTGAGCGCGGTAGCAGGTATCATAGGTACGCCTACCCGCATAATCGAGAACGATGGCAGATTCTGGAACGCCAAGGCTAAGGGCATACTCCTTCATCGCACCTGGCTCGTTATAATCAATAAAGCGATTGTCACCACTCATCAATATCTTTTGAACTTTTCCGGAGAAGAATAATTCAGCAGCAGTCGATATTCGATCTCGCAAGACATTCGTTGGGGTGCCATCCACCCAAAGACCAGCTCCGAAAACGATCGCTACAGGTTGAGAAGGCGTATTTTCTATTGAATATATCCGTGGAAGGGAATATAAAGCCGTGATAAGACGTGGCAGGAAAATCAATACCAATCCTAAACCGATTGTAATTTTTAACAGTTTAACGATACCTCGAAATATCAACCTTAACACTCAGCAATTCTACCATGAACACATTTTTGAATATTCGGTGAAATTCTATCTTTCAAGTGACTTGCGTTTCCCCTTCCATATAGCTGACCGAGGAGTTACAATCCTAAGCCTATGAACAAAGACGATGAAGCTTATAAAAATGCGCTGGATTTCCTCTACAGCTTTGTAGATTTCAGCCTTCAAAAAGCAGATACCTACTCTCCAGCCAGATTCAAGTTGGAGCGAATGCACAACCTTGTAGAATCTTTGGGTAATCCGCAGCAGGCATATCCAAGCATCCATGTGACAGGAACCAAAGGTAAGGGATCTGTTTCAGCGTTTTGTGCAAGTGCCCTACGAGAGGCAGGATATACGGTAGGATTATACACATCTCCCCATCTTGATGATTATGCCGAGCGAATTCAAGTGGATGGTGAGTTCATATCACATGCAGATCTGGCCGATATGGTTGAAGTCATAAAACCTTATGTGGCTGTAATCCCCGAGATAACGACCTTCGAGATCACAACAGCCCTGGCTTTCTTGTATTTTATGAGGCGGAAAGTAACTGCTGCTGTGATCGAGGTTGGATTGGGGGGCCGCCTGGATGCAACCAATGTTGTCCGACCTGAAGTTAGCGTCATCACATCTATCTCATACGACCATACTTTATTATTGGGCAACACCCTCACAGAGATCGCCAGAGAAAAATCTGGAATTATTAAAACTGGGATTCCCGTCGTAGTTTCACCACAAGAAGAGGAAGCCAGGGTGGTTATTGATCGTATCACCTGCGATCATTCGTCACGATTGATACAAGTTGGACGAGATGTGTTGTATAAGGAAATCTCACATTCCCTGGAAGGACAAACATTCCAGGTGTGGTCAGCAGATGATAAACGTGAGCCGGTATCATTGTCCATACCATTGTTGGGTTCTCATCAGGTAGTTAATGCAGCTACCGCATACGCCAGTCTGGATGTTTTTACCCAGCAGGGATTCAGCGTTGGATTGAATGACATAATAAACGGATTCACTAAGACGTTTTGGCCGGGTCGTTTTGAAATCGTCCAAAAATCACCAGCTGTTATTCTTGATTGTGCGCATAACCGCGATTCTGCATTAAAATTACGCTTATCATTGGAAGAATATTTTCCAGGCAAATCTATTTTATTAATTTTTGGAGCCTCAGAAGATAAAGACATACAAGGAATGTTCAGCGAACTAACACCTCTAGTTAAAGAGGTTATGTTTGTGAAATCATTTCACCCACGCGCTATCGAACCGATAAAATTAGAGGAGATGCTCCGACCATTCAGGCTTTCAGCAGATGTTACCGAGAATATTCCTGATGCTTTAGAAAAAGCCACTCAATTAGCAGGCGATTCTTCAGTAGTTGTAGTGACCGGAAGCATATTTGTTGTTGCAGAAGCGCGAAAATACTGGGAAATGAAAGCAAATATCAGGAGATATTAATGAAGGAAAGTGATTGGTATTACCACGACGATGATGATGATTTTGGTGAAGCAGTCCATCGTCGTACGGAAGAATTATATAAGGTACCAGATGCATTAACCGACTCGGATGGGTTGATCGAATGTGCAGTTCTACCATTACGTGACCTGGTGATCTATCCGCATATGGTTGCTCCGGTTTTTGTCGGCCGGGAAGCTTCATTGCTCGCTATTGAAGAAGCACAGATGGATAACCATACCATGATAGCACTTTCTCAGCGTGATCCAACCAATGACAATCCACATGAATCTGATTTTATTTCGATTGCTGTAGAGTTGGCAGTAGGCAGATTGGTCAGCATGCCAGACGGATCAAGCACAGCCCTTGCTCAAGGGCGACGCAGGCTCGAAGTAATAGAAATCACCCAGCACGAGCCATTTATGATTGCCAAAGCCCGACCAATCTATGAGATAGCTCGCTTAGACCGGGAGACTGATGCAACCATGCGCACAGCATTGGAGTTGTTTCAAAAATGTGTGCAACTTAATCGCAGCCTGCCAGATGAAGCATATTTATATGCGCTAAACATCGATGAACCTGGTTGGCTGGCCGATATGATTGTCACGTCGGTCGCACCTGCGATGGATGAGCGTTTGAAATTATTACAAATGCTCAATCCTTATGAACGATTGAAGCAGGTGGTTACCTTACTGGCTCAAGAGGTGGACGTGCTTGAGCTGGAGGATCAGATCCATACACGTGCTCAGAGTGAAGTGGATCGAACCCAACGGGAGTTTTATCTGCGAGAGCAATTACGGATTATCCAGACAGAGCTTGGAGAATCAGACCCTTGGGTACGGGAGATTTCTGATTTACGAAAACGAGTAGAAGGTATCAGCCTCCCTGAAGAAGTCATGCTGCGCGCCTTGAAGGAAATCGATCGTTTGAACCAAATGCCACCCATGTCTCCAGAAGTAGGTATTATCCGCACCTACATTGATTGGATATTGGACTTACCATGGATGACAGCCACCGACGATAATCTAAATGTAGCACATGCAGCTGAAACCCTTGAGCAATACCATTATGGATTACCTCGCGCCAAAGATCGGATCCTTGAATATATTGCAGTTAAAAGCTTAAAACCCAAACGTTCCAAGCAACCTATCTTATGTTTTGTCGGTCCACCCGGAACTGGCAAGACTTCGCTTGGTCGATCAATAGCTGATGCATTAGGACGTAAATTTGTACGCTTATCCCTGGGAGGAGTGAGGGATGAGGCAGAGATACGTGGACACAGGCGCACTTATATCGGAGCCTTACCAGGGAGGATATTGCAGACTATGCGTCGTGCAGGTACCATCAACCCTTTGTTTATGTTGGATGAGGTGGACAAATTGGGGCAGGATTTTCGTGGTGATCCTTCCTCAGCCTTATTGGAAGTGCTAGACCCAGAACAAAATCATGCATTCTCCGACCATTATCTTGAGCTAGCTTATGACCTGTCGAAAGTAATGTTTATCACCACCGCCAATTATACTGGTCCGGTTCCATCTGCATTACTAGATCGGATGGAGGTGATTGAATTTCCAGGATATATTGAAGAAGAAAAACTAGAGATTGCCCATCGATTTTTACTTCCCCGTCAATTAGAGGAAGCAGGTTTAGATGATGATAAAGTAAGGTTCCAGGATCAAGCGTTAAAACGTATCATCCGGGAATATACCTATGAAGCGGGTGTACGTAATTTTGAGCGTGAGATTGGGAAAGTATGCAGAAAGATCGCGCGTACAAAAGCGGAAGGGAAACATTACCCGAATCGGGTAACACCAACAGCCATGGAAAAATTTCTTGGTCCGCCCCAATTCTTCAACCTGAAAGCTGAACGGCAAGATGAAGTTGGGGTCGCAACGGCGATTGCCTGGACAGAAAATGGTGGTGAGATCATGCCCGTGGAAGTCCTTTTGATGGATGGAAAAGGAAATATGCAAATTACCGGGCAAATCGGTAATGTGATGCAAGAGTCGGCTCAAGCAGCACTATCATATCTAAAATCACGCTCGAATCAATTTGGAATTGATCCAGAGGTATATGAAAATTTGGATATCCACATTCATATCCCCGAGGGTGCCATACCGAAAGATGGCCCCAGTGCCGGAATCACTATTTGCACAGCATTGATATCCGCATACACAGGCCGAGAAGTCAGGAAGGACGTAGGGATGACCGGTGAGATAACCTTGAGAGGACACGTTTTACCTGTCGGCGGAATTCGTGAAAAGGTGCTATCAGCTCACCGCTCAGGCCTAAAAACTGTGATCATACCGAAACGAAATACAAAAGACCTGGTTGATGTCCCCAAACGCGCACGGAGCGAACTTCAGCTTGTTTTTGTAGAGCATATAGACCAGGTTCTTGAGGTGGCATTAAAACCCCGAAAACCCTCAGAAAATCATCAAAGACGTGTAGCAAAGAAACCCAAAGGCAATAAAAAAGAAATATTAGAGCAGTCAGTATCTGACTCCTAATTTGGGTGGATGTTTACCGACCAACTGGCTCGCTTAACATTACCTAACGTAAAGCCGCGACTCAACTCATAGGTGGATTAGTTATCATAACAACCCGATGGTTCGTCATGAGATGATAACAAATTTGTGACGCTTATTGAGGCGGAATTGCTAATCTCCTTAGTCTGGTAAAACCGAAGGGGATAAAATAGAAACCTTATGCCTGTTTAGATTTTGGGTAATTCTCAGAGTTTCCTGAGAATTTTTCAAAAATTAAAATGGTTATATATAATATAGAGACAATGCAATTTAATTCGCTATCTTTTTTTAGTTTCTTCGGTATTTTTTACCTGATCTATATTGCGCTTCAGCGGCGGGTGAGGTTACAAAACCTATGGTTGCTTCTTGCCAGTTATGTATTCTATGGCTTTATTAACTGGCGTTTTCTACCGGTAATAATTTTCATCACATTGTCTGATTTCTGCCTGGGACTAATGATTGGAAAATTGAATAAGGACATACTTGGCAATCCCACCTATCGTAAAATATTGATTGGCATTTCGTTATTAATTAACCTAGGATGCTTAGCTTTTTTCAAATATAACCAATTTTTTGCAGCTGATTTCGCGCGCGCATTAAATATTTTAGGGCTAAAAGCTGACCTTTCCACTCTAAATATTCTCCTGCCATTGGGGATTAGTTTTTATTCTTTAAAATCCCTTAGTTATACACTGGATGTGTATCGCGGTAGACAGATTCCTTGTAGCAGTCTGTTGGATTATGGCATCTTCATTGCATTCTTTCCTTCATTGCTCGCGGGTCCTATCGATAGAGCAGGAAAGGTCCTACCTCAGATTCACCAACCACGCAGGCTAGACGCCAATCAATTTGCCGCCGGATTTTCAATGATCCTATGGGGATACTTTAAGAAGTTAGTCATAGCGGAAAACATGGCAACCATTGCTAATCAGGTTTTTAAGGTGGGAGGGGATGCGCATGGATTGGATATCTTAATCGGAACATTAGCATTTTCGATACAAATATACGCTGATTTTAGCGGTTACACAGATATTGCGCGTGGATTTGCCCGATTGATGGGCTTTGAATTGATGGTCAATTTCATTTTGCCATATTTTTCCCTCAATCCAGCTGATTTTTGGCAACGTTGGCATATCTCGTTGTCGGAGTGGCTCCGTGATTACATCTTTTTCCCTGTTCGGCGGATGGTGTTGGGTTGGCATTCAAAGAATGCAATGTTATGGGCATTATTCCTTCCCCCCCTCGTGACCATGCTGGCCAGTGGTCTGTGGCATGGAA
>Ga0208980_10000494_pt1 | contig 22240 bp, 16 predicted proteins | sample WetSurMetagenome_3_FD_187993 | JGI IMG/M metagenome (GOLD analysis project Ga0208980, IMG submission 187993) | Wetland microbial communities from Twitchell Island in the Sacramento Delta, sample from surface sediment Aug2011 Site A1 Bulk (version 2) | ecosystem: Environmental > Aquatic > Marine... | reverse complement strand
CATAAATTTTTCACTACCTTTAATCCAACCCTCTGATCGTATATAAACCTGTTGTTGTTTTGTTGAAATATCCCTGATAATGCCCCGCTTAAATAAAAGCAGGATCTGCCGGGGAGAGTATATTTTGTCTTTATCCCTGCCTGGTAATCAACTTCCTGCTCAATATTTAACAGTGAGCCGTTAAATTCAAATGAAAACCGGTTTAAATCTCCTGCGATGGCAGCATAAAAAAGGTTCCCATGGGTAACCGAAGTTTCTGAAGAAGTCTGAAGATAATGGTAAGCAGTCTTAAACAGGAGGTGGTTTGAAATATTGTACTTCAGAAGTGCATAATATTCCGGTTGATTATAAGGATTTTCCTTAATACCATTAAACCCAGGCAGCGAGATTACCTGGTAAAAGCCTGAATATGATTGATAAAGTGAAATTCTGTATCCAAGTTTTGAATTAATACCAACCCTGAAATATTGAGGGTTAGACCTGGTAACTGCAGTTGCATATTTGAAATTATACTCAAGTTCAATACTTTCTATAACTTTTAACGCCCTGACTGAAAGTGCCTTTCTTAAATCAGGATTCATTCTTTGTTCGAAAACACCTGCATAGTCTTCTTTCCCGGTGAACAAATATGAATAATAAAGATATTCCAGACTAAACTGATCAAAACTGTCGAATTTCAGCGCTTTATCAAACTGCAATTTTGCATCATAATAACTGCCCTTAACATAAAAAGCATATCCAAGCCTCTGACGAAGATACTTATAATCAATATTGCTGTCTATTGCAGATTTTCCAATATCGATCAGTTTATCCCATTCACTATTCCTGTAAAACCCATAGGTAAGACTATCGACAATCCGAAAATCGAGCTTTTCCTGTGCATTAAGCACGCTATGGGAAAAGAACACCAGAAATATCAGATATCTGTTCTTTGAGCCCATATTTTTGATTTGTATGATTCAAACGAAAACTCTTTTAACTGATTATCAGAAAGCCTGATAGTCCCTGTCCCCTCAGTAATCCTGGTAGAGAAGTAAGAGAGCTGTATTCTGGAGGATAAACTGATTGTTCCGGGATTGACAGGTGAATCTGACAATACAGGTTTATTATAATAATAGACTTTCAGGAATTGATAAAAAGGTGCAATGAAGTCATTCAGCCATAAAGAAAGCCTGTTCTTTCTGATTATATGTAACGGGAAAATGTCTGTGATCTCGATATTCTCATAATATCCAAGCAGTACCTTATAGGCAGCCAGATAAAAAAAGTAAAGCAGTGATTTATGGTCACCATAAAATGAATTAAAGTAGAACATGGTACCATCGTTGACAAAATATGCTGCCGACTGTGTCTCGCTGCAATAGAGGTATTTGTTATTGTATGAATCTGTAAATACTTCCCAGCTGGCATTTCTTTGGACCCCTTTTTCATTATCATACCTGAACTTCAAAATCATACCAGGCTGAAAATCAAAAGCATTCTTTAACAGAGGATTGGTAGAAATATTTGAAATATGATCACCTTCAGAAGGTATGGTAAATGATCTGAGCTGGAATCCGTTGATGGAATTGTGCAGATAATATCCAAATGGATAATAAAGTGTCTTTGCCCCTGTCAGAGGAGTTGCCTGTACCTGGAAATGAAGATGGGGTTCAGGTGACCGTCCTGAATTGCCACAATAAGCAACTATCTCCCCCTGGCGGACGTAATCTCCTTTTTTCAACCTGAAAGAACCGGGCCGTAAATGAGATAATTGTGTATAAAGATTATTTGTATGTTTAATGATGACAGTATTACCCCAGTTATGAGTCGAATTAACTTTACCAGGCTCATTATCATCAATATGATCGATAATTTCAACAATAGTTCCATCGGCAGGGGCAATAACAGGCTTGTTGTAACAATAAAAATCCCCGGTTAACTTTGAGTTCCCTTTATGTGTACTGTTCATTTCATCAACCAGAACAAAATCGACAGCATTTTCCCATTCTCCTTTGTGAGTAAATTTTCCGGCATAACCCTGACTCACTGTCCATTCCCCCCAAAACGGCAGAAGCAGAGGGAAATACTGATTTCCTGTCATCCTGTCCAGGCTGCTGTTAAATGTGTAAAGGTTGACTTCAGGAGAGTAGTGCTGGAACTGGGTAAGTATCAATTTACCCGGTTTAACCCTTAAAATCATAAAATAGATAAATGAAATAACAACAATTGAGAAAGGAAGAGAAAAGAATGGCAATTGAACATATGTGCCAAGTTTAGTCATAAACAGAATAATCAGAGAAGTAAGCGGGACCAGCAACACAACCCATAAAAAAGAGTAACGTGACGGGATGGTGAAAAAACCGCCTGCTGCGATAGCAACAAGAATATAATTTGCACCAATATTATAGAAACTGAAACTGGCCATTTCTGATCCAATCAGGTGCGCAAACGCATAGGCAGTTACAAATCCTGTAATACTCAGAATAAATGCTATTCTGGAACTTAGGAGTAAAGCAATTGCGATCAAAATGCCTGTAATAAGGTTATCCTGAAAAATAATGGAACTCAGGGACCTGAGATAGACAGTAACCATCTGGTTCAATGGCAGATTATCGATAGTCTGGAAAAAGTCGAGCAAAGGTTTTCCGCCAATAGCATACATTTCGTTTATCCAGAAAACGTTACGCTGAGTCAATCCCAGATTGGCCAGCTGCCCTGACGGCAGAAGAATCAACCAGAACGAAATAACAAAAGGTATGCTGAGAAATGGCAAGCCGTACCTTCCTAACCACCCGCTTAAAATCACAGAAATAATGAGACTTGACAATGTTGCCAGCAACAAAAGAATAATAAACACTATCCCTGGTTCAAAGAAAGTACCCATACCTATCCCAACCAGCAACGCATTAAAACTATAAATACCCTGTTTGATACGTACCCTGTCGAAATTCATTGCATTGGCAAAAACGACAGTGGTTATTACAGAAATCAATCCACTCAATCCTGCAGAAAAATTAAAAAATGTCACAGCAAGAAGAGCTATGGCAACCAGCCGGTTATTAAAGAAAAACAAGACTGAATAACTATTAAGTATTGCAGGAATTATTGTTTGCCAGTATGTTTTTGAAAAGATATGCATAGATTCCCTGTGACTATAGTTCTATATTTTTCAAATGCTGTGGGACCTGTTCAGGCGACTCTATATAATCAAGCGACTCTGCTTTTCTGATTACATGTAAATTATTATCAGGATCTATTAAAACGACGTTTGGCCTGAGGGTAATGAATTGCATCCACTGGGTCATATTATAAGCACCTACTTTGTGGACCACTACATGATTGCCTTTCTCAAGCAGAGGCAAGGTCACACTTTCCCTTATAATATCAATGTTCATACACAGCGGACCATACAGAACCATTTCTTCAGTATATTCTCCGCAAGGCTGGGCAGGACTTATTTTATGATCGTACCACAAGGAAGTAAAGAGGGTATTGACACCGAAATCAAGAATTGTCGCTCTCCTGCTGTCTGAGAGACGCTTGTTTGCTATAACTGTTCCCAATAAAAAACCCGCATCATCAATAAGAGCCCGGCCTGTTTCAAGTATCAGCAACGGCATATCTTCCTGTTTAAATCCATATCCAAGGATAACACCTGTTATAGCATCGGCAAACTGATCGATCGATGGAACAGTATCAGAGCCGGGAAAATAAGAGCCCTTCAGTGTATTAACGGAAGGAAATCCTCCTCCGAGATCAAGGTATTGGATTACCTTGCCATATTTTGCCTTCAGACTGAAAGCCAACTCACACAGTTTAGTCGCAGCTGCCGCATAAGCCGCTGGTGCAAGCATAAAAGTACCTATATGACAGTGCAGTCCTACCAGTTCAATATTTTTGTCATTCATAATCCGGACAATAGCATTCCATGCCTGTCCATTTTCAAAATTAAAACCAAATCTGTCCCATTTGGGATAAACACCTGTATCCATATTGACCCTTACAGCAACCTTTGGTTTGAGGTTATTCTTTTCACTGAGCTCAATTAATGTGAAGAGTTCATCGAGGTGATCGATATGTATCAGAGAATTATTCTTTGCAGCAGTAATGAGCTCTTCATCCGATTTGGAAGGACCGTTAAAGATTATTTTATTACCTGGGACACCATTCCCTAATGCTTTGGTATATTCAAATCCCGAAACGACTTCAGCCCATGAGCCCTCCTGATGGAAAATGTTGCAGACAGCGTTAAGATAATTGGTTTTGTACGACCATGCGAATTGCACTTTAGGATATCTGGTCTTGAAGATTCTTGTTGCATTCTGGAAATTACGCCTTATCTGCTTTTCTGAAATTACAAACAATGGAGACCCGTACTCTCTGAGGAGTGATTTCACCTGTATACTTTCGATATGAGTAACTGGCTCAAATTCGGTTTGAGTACCAAATTTGTTCATCATTCCGAGGTTCATCTTTTTAATAACAGGACGTTCATATTTTATCTTTTCCATCTAAACATTCATTTAGTCTTATTAACATTACAATTCTCCGGATCCTGAGATCTTATGAAATTCAGAGATATCAATAATCAAATCCCAGGAATAACGGATAAACACTTTGCCGACATCAAATTTTTTAAATGGGGCCACTTCTTGTCCGAGTGCAAGCTTTACAAGTGATGCCGGCTGATTTTGTCCTGCTGAAGCGGTAAGGTAGATCCAGGCCGGAAACCGTGGGTTAACTTCCATAATATATGGCTTCCGGTCGGATGTAAGCATTATTTCGAGTTCACACCCACCTCTCCATTTTGTTGCCCTGATGAATTTATTTGCCTGGTCAATCAGCAGCTGGTCATCTATTGTTATGCCAGCCCATGCCTTTCCTTTTTCAGTAATATATAACTTCCGCATTGGGATGATGCTGACAGAGTTTCCTCTGCCATCGCCCAATGCCGCTATATTAACCTCTGTACCAGATATAAATTCCTGTATTATAACCGGAAGACCCCATTTTGCCTGTAGTTTATAAAAAGCTTTTTCAGCCTGGTCAATCGTATTACAAATTACAGCATCATAGAACTTACCTTTTACTACTAATGGAAAACCAAACTTTTCTGCAGCTTTCGAAATCTCTGATATCTGATAAACTACCCTGTCGGCTGGCATCAGAAGGTCATGTTTCTTACCAAAGTTGAAAAGATTTATCTTGTCCCGGGCTTCAAATTCCCGCTGCGTCGGCAGGAATGTATGTATACCCAGCTTTCCAAGCTCTTCACTGATCCTTATGAAATTAAAAAGTTCTGCATCAAAATTTGGAATCAAAACATCAATATGTTCTGTATTATTAATGTGAAGGATCCTGGCAAAAAGGGCGTCAGTGCCGGCCGATGGATATGGGATCTGGTATGTTTTATCAACCATATCGTGCATATAAATGCCGGGTTCAAGCGTTTCATACGCCAGACCTATTATCCTGACTTCAAAATCTTTGCATTCCCTGATTGCACGGATCACAGCTACACCCGGACCAGGGCTGTCGACTGCATTCAGTGCGGTTACGGCAATGACAACTTTGCGTTTTGGAGGATTTTCGTTCACTATATCTGTCAGTTTAATTGATAGATTTCGTCTGTGCATTATTCCAGAAGGTTGTAATCGGTAAGCTGGGACATGAAATCATCCATATCTTTTTCAATCTGAATTCTGTCAACATCATATTTCGAGGAAATATACCCAATGATTTCATTTTGAGATTTATTTTCCCTGAGGAATAAAAGTATTTCGGCACCTATATTATTTACTGAGAATGAGTCACCAGTTCCGGGATTAAAGATTAATCCTGCTTCGCTTGTAGCTATATTTTTCTTCAGCTTCATCATTATATGATTTTTATTTTACCGGAATTCAAAATTAGGTTTCGGTTCCCTGAATAAGAAATGAATTCCATCAGAAGGTCGTTTTTATATACAGAATGTGTGATTTTGTCACTTAATGCTGGCAAAACACAAAATGCATCAGACCCTGTTTCCAGCTATGATAATAAAAACTAAAGCATTATCATTATTCAATATAAAATCAATAATGATCTTTTCATCGTTTTATGTACTATACTATTTTTTAGTCAGTTTAAACTTAACCGGAATATTAAGAAGTCCTTTAAATAAAAATCAACAGAACCTGTGAAATTTTTAATACACAGATCCTGCTGATTTATGCAGTTATATTCTCTTACTGTTTTTTCAGACTATATACAGCAACTGACAACAGGTATATCATACACACAACAAGAATTGACATCCCTAATGTGACTGAACTTATATCACTTACCCATCCTATTAACAATGGAATTACTGCACCCCCTGAAATTGCCATCATCATCAGTCCTGAGATTTCATTGCTTCGGGTCGGATATTTTTCAACAGCAATAGAGAAAACCATAGGCCATATATTTGCAACTGAGAGACCGATAAGGAATACCAGTCCCCATGCCAGAAATGTAGACTTGATAAGGAGAATGGCAGCCAAACATATTATGCCAAGTACACATGATCCGAGGAAAAACTTACGGGATGATATTCTTGTAAGCAGAAGTGCACCTGCAAATGTCCCCAGCATACGACCAAAGAAATAGACACTCCTTCCTGATTCTGCAAGTGTGGGTTCAATACCGAACCTTTTTATAAGGAACTGTCCTGAGTTAGAGTTGAAACCAACATCTATTCCAACTACAAGGAAGATTGACAGAACCATCATAAGAACAAAACCATTTCCAAGTAATTTGAAAGACGAGGAAAATGTTGCTTTAGTCTCTTCAGTTCTTGTTTCATCTATCTTTGTTGAACCCAACCAGATTACTGCAAGGATTGATACGATACCAAAAACAAAGAACAGAAGCTTCCAATCGTGAGTAAAATGTGCAGCAAAAACTGCAGCAAGTGGAGCACCGATCATAGAACCAATTGCCTTGACAAACTGTGAGAAACTCAGGAAGCTGGGAGCTCTGTTGCCGGGAACAACATCAACAATAAGAGGATTGGCGGAGACTTGTACAATTGTGTTTCCAATTCCCAGGAGAGTAAATCCAACCAGAACTGTTTCAAATGTGTAAAAGAAATACGGGAAAAGCAGGCCTAATGCTGTCACACCCATACCGACATTAAGCATAAATTTCTTACCAAGCCTCGATTGCATTACTCCAACCGGAACTGACAGGATAAAAAACCATAAAAAGGTTGCTGAAGGAATCAACTGGGCAATAGTGGCACTGAGGTTCATATCTCTGCTCACCCTGTCTACACCAATACCTACAAGGTCAACAAAACTCATGACAAAGAATGCCATAAGGACCGGAAGTATTCTTTTAATGTTTATTTTTTCTGTGCTCATAATAAAAAAGAGTTTAGAGTTTAGAGTTTAGAGTTTAGTGATAAGAGTTCAGATTTAATAGTTTTTCCTGTTCCGTGAGCCGTGTATCTTGTGTTGTGAGTCGTAAGTTTTACATCAATGGAAGCGCATGTTGTACAGATTTCCAGAAGTCATCATCGAGAAGATATGCACTTCCCATCAGGGCTGCATCCTCTTTGAGTTCTGAAAGTGCTACCTCACAGTTACAATTCTCTTTTTTAAGTCTTTCTTCAAAGACACCACCAAAAAGTTTGTAAGCATGTGATATATTTCCTCCGATAACTAAAATTTCAGCCTTGAATTTTTTAAGCCATGGTGCAAGAAACAGTGCACATTTATCACCAAATTCTAAAAACAGGTCTCTTACAATCTTGTCCCCGGCAGCAAGCTCAGAAAGCTCCTTTACTCCACTCAGTTCTTTTCCGGTTATACTTTTGTATCGTCGCATAAACCATCGTGTGGAGAAATAGTCATCAGCTATCCCGTCCTCATAAGGAATGTGATATATGCATCCAAGTTTTGGAACTTCAGGGCCATCAACTATCGGAATACGGTTGCTGATAAAAGCAGATCCGAAACCGGTACCAAGAGTAATGGAGAGCGATCTGTTGAATTTTGCCGCACTGCCTGCCCATGCTTCACCCACAGCAAAAGCGGAAGCATCATTCATAAACCTGATAAGGAAATCCCCCGGTACATTCAGACAGTTCGATATTGCTTCGGTAACATTTACACCATAAAGGTTTTCGTATTTTGATACCCCCTTTATATAGCTTATTCCTTTTACATAATCGAACGGCCCTGGCATGGCAAAACCAATTCCTTTTACTTCACCCTGAGGTAGCTTAGACATAACTTCAGACACAGCATCTGCCCAGATTGCTATTATCGTGCTGGCCCCGGCCTGATTATTTACTTCTCTTCCAGTTAATGTTTCTTTAAGTATTTTTCCCGTAATAAGATCGATAGCAGCACAACTGATATGACTGCCTCCTATATCAGCTCCTAATGCAATATGTTTGTTCATATAAGATGGTAATAAATCGGGTGAAATAACAAATAAAATCTGCGGTTGAAAATATCTAATTTTGTTGTCAATGCAAAATAAAAACCAGGGATAAAAATTTTATTTATCATGGATCATAGGATCATATGATTTATTAAGTGTTCAAACATATGATTTTACTCATAAAAATAGTGATATAATAGTCGTAATTTCGAAATACATTTAAAAATACCAAAGCCATGCAAAAAGTAACTAAGGAAGATGCCCTAATCTATCATAGCAGAGGACGTCACGGCAAAATAGAGGTGATCCCCACAAAACCCTATGACACTCAGTTTGATCTCAGTATGGCATATACTCCCGGTGTTGCATTTCCATGCCTTGAAATAGAGAAAAATCCTGAAGATGCGTATAATTTTACTGCAAAGGGAAATCTTGTTGCGGTAATATCAAATGGAACTGCTGTGCTTGGACTTGGTGATATAGGTGCTCTGGCGGGTAAACCGGTAATGGAGGGCAAAGGGCTTCTTTTTAAGATATTTGCCGATGTAGATGTTTTTGATATAGAAGTAAATGAGAAAGATCCTGACAAACTTATTCAGATATGTGCTGCCATTGCTCCTACATTCGGAGGTATCAATCTTGAAGATATTAAAGCTCCGGAATGCTTTGAGGTAGAAACGAGGCTTAAAGCCATGCTTGATATCCCTGTTTTTCATGATGATCAGCACGGGACTGCTATTATATCAGGAGCGGGCCTTCTGAATGCCCTGGAGATAACCGGAAAAAAGATCGGTGAAATAAAAATGGTTGTGTGCGGAGCAGGAGCTGCAGCAATATCCTGCTCAAGACTCTATTTGGCCCTTGGTGTGAAAAAAGAAAATATTGTTATGGTCGACAGTAAAGGTGTCCTGAACAAAAAAAGAAAAGATCTCAATAAATACAAGCAGGAGTTTACAACCGACCGCGATCTTGATACCCTGGCTGAGGCATTAAAAGGTGCTGATCTGTTCCTTGGCCTTTCGACTGCCAATATGATGTCAAAAGAAATGCTTGCGTCTATGGCGAAGGATCCTATTGTTTTTGCAATGGCTAATCCTAACCCGGAAATTTCATTTGAAGATGCCATGTCAACACGCAACGACCTCATATTTGCAACCGGCAGATCGGATTATCCAAACCAGATTAATAATGTCCTTGGGTTTCCTTTCATCTTCAGGGGGGCCCTTGATGTAAGAGCTTCAACAATTAATGAAGAGATGAAACTTGCTGCTTCAAAAGCCCTTGCTGATCTGGCAAAGAAATCAATTCCTGAGTGTGTTCTGAAGGCATATAACGTCAATAAATTAGAATTTGGAAGAGATTATATTATTCCAAAGCCGCTCGATCCAAGGCTCATTTCCTGTGTTGCTCCTGCAGTGGCAAGAGCTGCTATTGAAAGTGGTGTTGCAAAATATCCGATTACTGACTGGGACGCATATAAGAAAAGTCTCGACAACAGGCTTAGCGGGCACATTAAAAAGGTAAGCAAATGTAACGTGGATTAAACGTACTTGTTGTTGCTGATAAACAAATGAACCTTAAAAAAGTGGGTTGTCTGACAGGCAGGGGGATTTAAAAAATCCCTCCTTTTGTTTTCCGCTCAGCTATCTGTTTCGATACTTTCTTATCGTACATTGAAAGGATCAGGTCAGATATTTCCTGAATCGAAAATGTGCTGCGGTTTATTGTAGCATCAAAAAGGTAATCTATATTTAAAGGTTTCTTATCCAGGAAGGCATGTATCAGATTAAATCTCTTTTCGTCAGTATCAACAACATACTCCTCAGCAGTTTCCATATCCATCTGCTTCTTCTTCATAACGTTTTCTACCCTCCAGTAAAACGGTGCTATCAACCTTATATGAAGGGCATCTTTTATTTCATTCGCAATTGAAACTCCCCCGCGTCCGACAAGAACAATAAAACCTGTTTTACACATCGAGAGAATGACATCCCTGATAGCTTTTTTCACCCTCAGGTCACTCACAAATCCCCCTGAAAAGGCCATTATCATCTCCGAAATATTTGATAATTCAATTCCCTTATAGAAATTTTCAACACGCTGTGTATCGGTATTAAGTTCTTTCGCAATAGCATATATTATATCCTTATCGACCCATTTCCACCTGGTAGTTCCATATTTACGGTTCAGTTCATCTGCCAGAACTGCAGCCACCTGACGGGCGTCACATCCTGTCAGACGGGAAATAGTAATTACAGGACCATCCTCCGAAGAAGGTTTATTCAGGATAGATTCTCTATACCTACCATCAAAATAATCAAAAAATTTTTCCATCTGATTTGCCTCCAATCAATTTGAATAACTTGAGATTCTTCAGTACAGTGCGTATTATTTGTTAAATATGAGTCACTTACCATGCATTACACTCAGATGAGATACAACCAAACACAGAGCAATTCCAACGAAATTATTAACGATATAATTTACGAAAAATAAATGAAATACTGAAATTTTTTTATCCTGATCACCTGCCAGGCAATTATTATAATAATTATAGAGGCCGGAATTGATGGTAATTCATCAATATGGCCCGATTTTTGATCAGCGGATTATAACATGTTTAGTATGAAATTCACGCTGCTGAAAATTATGATTCTACCTTTTCTTATACTGTTCCTGACAGGATGTAAGAAAAATTATACCATAAATGAAAAGCAGAAGATACTTTTCCAGTTTGAATATGTAAATTATGCATGGGGCTATCAGCATTCGGGATTTTTAATAGATAATGAAGGAAATGTGCTTACATATGAAAACCCGGAGAACTGGAATTTCCAGGACAATAACCACATTTTAAGTGAAATACAGGTGTCGGAAAACATAAGTAAATGCATAAACTCAGGAAAAAAAATCCCTCAGGATGAACTTCAGAAATATACCGGTTATATAAAGAACATCGCTTCAAGCAAGATTACAGCGATGAAGAATGTTGCAGCTGACGCCGGATCGATAGAATATTTCTGCTACCAATACCTCGAGAGCAGCGGAACTTACAAAGGCTGCCTGATTAAAATGGAAGGGGATTTTACCTGCGAAAACCTGAATTTATATTCAAAAAAGGTCGCCGGATGGATGAAAGAAATCAATAACAGTCTGAAAGAAAAATAATTATATTCCTGTCTGACTTTTTGCTTCCGGTAATAATTTTATCCTTAAATAAAGACAGTTTTGAATTTTATTCTTATTTTGTTGTATCTTTACTACAACCAAATAGTTTATCTCGCTAACAAATTAAACTTATAAGTATGATTGCAAACATTTTTTCACGGCCCGAGCTCTTATGGTTTATTATTGGGCTGGGCTTGTTTCTGCTTGAGCTGGTAATCCCCGGATTCTTTATTTTTTTCTTCGGACTTGGAGCCTGGGTAACTGCCCTGGTTTGTCTTATCGGAGAGCCTGGAACCAATGTTCAAATAATAATTTTCGCAATAACTTCGGTACTTTCCCTGATCGGTCTCAGAAGGATTATCCAGAAGAAATTCTTTTACAGTAAGGGCAACCTGTCAGAAGAGGTGGAAGATGAATTTACAGGAAAGGAAGCCATCGCTACAGCTGACTTTGGTGCTGACAGGAATGGAAAAGTTGAGTTTAAAGGTACTATGTGGAATGCCGAATCCAAGGCAGAAATTAAGAAAGGACAAAGAGTTATCGTAGTTGAAAAAAATAGTTTTAAATTAATAGTTGAACCTAAAAATAATTAAGATGGCAAGCTCAACATTCATTCTGGTGGGTCTGATCTTTTTAGGATTTATCCTGATTGGATCCATGATTAAAATTGTTCCTCAGAGAACAGCAATTATCGTTGAAAGACTCGGAAAGTACAGGGCAACTTTTACTGCAGGTTTCCAGATACTTATCCCCTTCTTCGACAAGGTCAGGTATAGACATACACTTAAAGAACAAGCAATTGATGTCGCTCCCCAGATTTGTATCACACGTGACAATATAGCAGTGGAAGTTGATGGAATCCTCTACCTCCAGGTGCTGGATCCTCAGAAAGCTTCATATGGAATTGATAACTACCGGTTTGCCTCTATTCAGATCGCCCAGACCACTATGAGAAGTGTGATCGGGAAACTTGAACTTGACAGAACATTTGAAGAACGCGAAACTATCAACGTCACAATTGTTGAAGCCGTAGATAAGGCAAGTGAACCATGGGGTGTCAAGGTAACCCGGTATGAGGTTAAGAATATTTCACCTCCCCAGAGCATTAAAGATGCGATGGAGAAACAGATGAGGGCTGAAAGAGAAAAAAGAGCAGTAATTGCAGAATCAGAAGGAACAAGGCAAGCCAAAATTAACAATGCCGATGGTGACAAACAGGAGTATATCCTGAAATCGGAAGGTGAAAAGATGAGACGTATCAATGAGGCAGCAGGACGGGCATCTGAAATCGAGCAGATTGCAATGGCTACCGCAAACGGATTGAGAGCAATTTCAAAAGCCATTTCGGAGGAAAATGGTCTTAATGCAGTGAACCTGAGGATTGCAGAACAATATCTTAATGCCTTCGGTAATCTGGCAAAAACAAATAATACTATGATTCTGCCCTCTAACCTCTCAGATATAGCAGGTATTGTTGCTACAGCAACATCTGTATTCAGCGAGGTGAAGGATAAGAAGTCAAAATAACTATAAAATAATTACCTCTCCCCAACCCCTCCCCCAAAGTGGGAGGGGCTAATAATCTTAATTTATGATTCTTACAGCGGAAGAGGTCATACTTCTTCATGTTCTGTCCTTTTGATAATCTCATTCTGAAGATCCTCACCAAGATCATTAAAATAATCACTGTATCCTGCCACACGTACAATCAGATCCCTGTATCTCTCAGGATGCTTCTGGGCATCCTTTAAAGTATCAGCGTTAACTACATTGAACTGGATATGATGTCCGTCGAGACTGAAATAGCTTCTGATCAGTGCCGTAAGATTATCATAGCTGTCCTCGTCTTCAAAAAAAGATGGGGAAAACTTTTGATTCAGGAGAGTGCCTCCCGTCCGCAGATGATCAATCTTGGATGCCGATTTAATAACAGAAGTAGGGCCATTATGGTCAACTCCCTGGAACGGTGATATACCTTCTGAAAGAGGCAGATGGGCATTACGGCCATCGGGTGTTGCTCCTATAACGCTCCCGAAGTAAACATGGGAAGTTGTAGGAAGCATATTGATCCGGTGTACTCCTCCCCTGGTGTTAGGTCGTCCATTGACAGCATCATAGTAGATCTCAAATACAGTGACTGCCTGTCTGTCGGCATAATCATCATCGTTGCCAAACTTGGGAGTGTTATAGATCAAATCATGCTGAACCTGCTCATATCCGGCAAAATCAGAATCCAGGACTTTTACCATTTCATCCCATCCTAATATCTTGTTATCGTAAATATTATACTTTATTGATGTCAGCATATCGGTGATACTTCCCAGCCCAACACCCTGAATATAAGAAGTATTATACCTGGCTCCGCCACAATTATAATCCATACCGTTGGAAATACAGTCTTCGACAAGAAGCGACAAGAACGGCACAGGCAGCCAGCCTGCAAATGTCTTCTCAATTAAATTATTACCCCTTATTTTAATGTCAGCAAAATATTTAACCTGTTGCCTGAATGCCTCAATAAGATCATCAAAGCTTTTATATTCATGTGCAAACCCTGTTTCAATTCCTACAAGCCTGCCAGTCCGTTTATCAAATCCGTTATTAAGGGTCAGCTCCAGAACTTTTGGCAGATTGAAATAACCTGTAAGCCAGTATGCTTCCGTGCCGAAAGCACCAGTTTCGACACATCCGGATGCGCCACCATTACGGGCATCTGTAATGCTTTTACCCTGCCTCAGCAGCTCCTGTATAATTGCATCTGTATTAAAACATGATGGCTGACCAAAGCCTGTTCTGATAATATCGAGTGCTTTATGAATAAACCTGTCGGGATTTTTTTTGCTGATCTGCACCATCGAACTCGGCTGTAGAATCCTCATCTCTTTAATTACATCCAGTAGAATATATGACATCTCATTAACCGCATCAGTACCGTCAGGTTTAACACCGCCAAGATTGATAAGACAGAAATCCGTATATGTATTGCTTTCGCTGGCAGTTACACCCATTTTTGGAGGAGATGGGTGGTTATTGAACTTCACCCAGAAACATCCAAGAAGATCATCAAGTTTCTCAGAAGTGAGTTTTCCTGACTCTTTCTCCTTTTTATACACAGGGTAAAGATGCTGGTCGAGTCTTCCGGGATTAAACGAGTCCCAGGGATTCAGTTCAGTGATAACTCCCAGGTGAATGAACCAGTAGTGCTGAAGCATTTCATGGACAGTTTCCGGTGCATTTGCAGGAACTCTCCGGCAAACTTCAGCCATCTTTATCAGCTCGTCTCTCCTCTCTGTATCCGTTTCTTCTGCAGCAAGTTTTTCCAGTTCCATTGCATGACGGTTTGCATACATAATAATAGCATCGCAGGCTATATCCATAGCTTTGAGTTCTTCCATCTTCTCAAAAGCAGCAGTGTCAGAAAAGAAGTCCAGAGCAGAAGCTGCCCTTCTAATTTCTTCCTTAACGGCAAGGAAACCGGTTTTGAACATTCTGTAACCCAATACAGTATGTCCGGGGGCACGTTGTTCCTGGAATTCTGTAAAAATTCCGGCATTATAGGCATTAAGCCATTCAGGTGTCATCAGCGACATAATCCTGTCCCGGTTACTTTTCCCCTTCCAGAAGGGTATTATCTCTTTTTCATAAATGGTTCTTACCTCGTCATCAACCCTGAAGAAGACCTTTTCCCTTGAATTAAGAATCTCAAGATCCTTTAATGAATGAAGGATTATTTCCGGGTAAGTCGGAGTATGCTTGGGAGCAGGCCCTCTTTCTCCTACAATAAGCTCACCATCATTAATACATATCTTCTTGTTTTTCAGGAGGTATTCAAAAGCTCTGGCCCTTTTAACAGGAGCAGACAATTCTCTGGCCTCGTCACTTTTATAAAACTGAGTTATTAGCAAAGCCCTCTCCACACTGAGCGTTTCGACTGCTTTCAGGCTCTGGTCTCGCAATTTCTTAACTCTATCCGATAAAATCATATTTCAATATTTGTTGATTTGTTTATAACATTCTGTATCTCTTTGTGTTACTTTGTGAAGTACTTTGTGTCCCTTTGTGGTAACATTACTTAACCACGAAGGACACCAAGGCATACACAAAGGTTCACTAAGGCAAAATACTGAGCATAGTCTAATTTTTAATTTTATCCACCAATTTTTACTTTAACTCCTGTATCAGAAAAAAATTCCTTCAATTCTTTCATTCTCTCCTTTGAAGGTGATTCAACATTTTCCATCCTGTAGGGAATATTGAATCTTTTGTATTTTGACGATCCTATTTTATGGTAAGGCAGAATACTGATTTTTTTAAGAGAAGAGGTTTTTGTCGCAGTAATAAATTGTTTAAGTCCTTCAAGGTGATCAGGATCATCATTATAACCGGGTATCACAGGCACTCTTACCATAATATCTTTTCCGCTTTCAAGAAGCAACAGGTAATTCTCAAGTATCAGTCTGTTTGAAACACCTGTAAACTCTATGTGCTTTGCTTCATCCATATGTTTTAAGTCAAAAAGGAAAAGGTCAGTATTAGGTAATATGGATTTATAGTTCTGAGCGGATGAGTATCCTGAGGTATCTACAGCTGTGTGATAACCGTTTGCTTTACAAACCTCCAGTATTTCCTGCAGGAACTCTAACTGAAGCATTGGTTCACCTCCTGAAAAGGTTACGCCTCCTTTTGACTGATTCAGGAATACTCTTTCCTTTTCAAGGATTTCAAGAATATTTTCCACGGAATAATACTTACCTACTTCCTTAATATTACTGAATTCTTTGTCACCAATTTTATTTGTCATTGAAACACTCCATGGAACAGCAGAAATTCCTTCAGGATTATGACACCACAAACAACTCAGAGGACATCCCTTCATGAAAAATGTCACCCGTATCCCTGGACCATCATGGATCGAATATCTTTTTACGCTGAAGATGAGACCTTTCATATCGAAAGACAAAAAATAAAAGACAAAAGGAAATAATAAAATTAAAATTGGTTGGATTTGAAACCTGAAACATGGGATCAGTTTCAGGTTTATCTGGAATAAAACATGAGGCAGCTATAGAGCCGTCTTCCTAGGCGCTGCATCATGAAACGGTATTTCAGTTTTGCGATCATCAAATGCGAAATATGGGTGCAAGTTATATAAAATTTCAATAGAGTATGTATTTTCTCTTTTTTTACCCCAAAATCCCCCAGGGGGGACTTAGTAATTATTCTATGTTTAAAGCCCCCCCTGTAGGGTTGGGAGCAAATAAAAGTAAATGCACATGTCTGTATATCTAACCAATAGTCAAATTTAACAAATGATTAACAAATCATTAACCAAAATCGATGCAACATTTATACTTCTCAGACGTCTATATACTGAATGGAAAACAAAAAACAATAAAGAATATTTGGACAGAACATATTATTATTGATTTTGGCAGCCATGTTTAAGATTATTTAACGATACTTTAAAATTCTCACAATCGCCATTCGGCAGATTCTACGATCAGGTTTAGGTAAATCAAGGAAAGACACCGCCCGGTGACTTTCCTTTTTTTTTCAGATACTGATTTTTATTGTTGTTATGTGAAATCAATTTTTGTATTTTGCCTCCGATTAACATTTTCAAACTAATAAATCTTACATGAAAAAGACTTTAATTTTTACGCTCCTGTCTGTATTAGTCATCACAGGATGCAAAACGGAAAAAAAGAGCGATAATCCATTTTTTAATAAATTTGATACTCCTTTTGAAGTCCCTCCATTTGAACTGATTAAGGCCACTCATTTCATGCCCGCCTATCTGAAGGGAATTGAAGAAGAAAGGAATGATATTAAGGCTATAATAAATAATCCCCAGCCACCAACCTTTGAAAACACCATCAAAGCACTTGAATACAGCGGTGAGTTACTGACAACTGTAAGCAGGGTATTTGGTTCTCTGAACTCAGCAAATACTAATGATACCCTTCAGAAAATAAACAGGGAGCTTTCACCGATACTTTCCAAACACAGGGATGATATAAGTCTGAATGACACGCTTTTTCAAAAGGTAAAATCAGTTTTTGAGAATAAAGATAAGTTCAGGCTCACTGAAGAGGAGAAGAAAATACTTGATGATACATATAAAGATTTTGTAAGAAGCGGAGCGGCTCTTTCTCCCGGGGATAAGGAAAAACTAAGGAAAATAAACGAGGAACTATCGATACTGTCTGTAAAATTCGGACAGAACCTTCTAGCCGAAACAAATGGTTTCAATTTAGTGATTGATAAGAAGGAGGATCTTTCCGGTTTACCTGAGAGTGTCATTTCCCAGGCAGCTACTGTGGCAAAATCACTTAAAATGGAAGGGAAATGGGTATTCACCCTGCAGGTTCCAAGCATGACACCGTTTCTTCAGTATTCTGACCGCCGTGATCTCCGCGAAAAATTGTTCACCGGTTATTTCATGAAAGGCGATAATGACAATGAATACGATAATAAGGCAATCATTGCAAGAATTGCAAAACTTAGAGTTGAAAGATCTCATCTCCTTGGTTATGAAAGTTATGCTGATTTTGTTCTTGAAAGAACTATGGCCAAGACTCCTGAAAAAGTGTTTTCATTTCTTGCACAGGTCTGGAATGCTGCCACACCTGTGGCAAAAGCTGAAGCTGCTGCCCAGCAGGAAATGATAAATAAAGAGGGAGGCAAATTCAAACTGGCACCATGGGATTGGTGGTACTATACTGAAAAAATCAAAAAAGAAAGGTATAACCTTGATGACGAGGTCACCCGGCCATATTTTAAAATTGACAATGTTATGGAGGGCATGTTTTTCGTCGCAAAGCAGCTTTATAACCTTGATTTCACAAAAAGGACAGACATTCCTAAATATCATCCTGATGTTAATACTTTCGAAGTAACACGTGATGGAAAACATGTTGGTATCCTCATGATTGATAACTATCCTCGTCTTTCCAAACGAGGAGGCGCCTGGTGCGGAGCATTCAGAGGTCAGAGCCGTGATGTCAATGGTAAAAGGATTTATCCCATTGTAACAATGGTTACCAACTCAACTCCGCCCACTGCTGATAAACCTTCCCTGCTCACTTCTGAAGAAGCCAGCACTCTGTTTCATGAATTCGGACATGCCCTGGCCGGATTGCTTTCAGACAAGACCTATCCCGGAGGTTCCTTGCCGCGCGATTTTGTTGAACTGCCATCGCAGATTATGGAGCATTGGGTATTGGAACCCGAGGTCCTGAAAGTGTATGCAAAACATTATCAAACAGGCGAAATAATTCCTGAAGCCATTGTGGAAAAACTGGAGAAGTCAGGTAAATTCAATACAGGATTCCAGACAGTTGAATACCTTGCCGCAGCTCTTCTCGATATGGAATATCATTCTATCAAAGAACCAGTCGACCTGGATATCAGGAAATTTGAAAAAGAAGCGATGGATAAATATGGTTTGATACCTGAGATAAAACCCAGATACAGATCAACATACTTCAATCACATCTGGGCAGGCGGTTATTCAGCCGGATATTATGGTTATATCTGGTGTGAGATTCTTGATGCTGATGCCTTCCAGGCTTTCAAAGAGACAGGTAACATTTTCAATAAGGAGGTTGCCGCAAAATTTGAAAAAGAGATCCTGTCGAGAGGAGGAACAAGAGATCCGCTTGAGATGTACATTGCATTCAGAGGAAAAGAGCCAGGTATCGATGCCCTGCTTATTAACAGAGGACTTAAATAGTCTCTCCAAAATCAGAAAGAACTGATTTCAAAATAATTTCCACCCCGGCGGCATCAGTCCCTTCAGGGTGGTTTTTATTTTAAAAGATTTATCTTTGTTCAAAATGTTCCACACCTTTCGGATATGAGAATCAGGCTTATATTCCTGTCATTATTTATCACGCTTAATCTTTTAGCAAAAGTCCCTGACCCGGTTGCTGTAAATGGATTGCTTAACCTTCGTGAATTAAGTAATCCTGAAAATTTCATTATAAACCTCAACGGAGAATGGGAATTCTATTGGAAAAAAATGCTGCATCCACACGATTTCAATGCAGTAAAAATCATACCTGACTATTTTGGCAAGGTTCCATCCTACTGGACTGATTACCCCCGGGAATCTGTTATGACAGAAAAGTTTGGTTATGCAACGTACAGGTTAACTGTACTGCTTCCTCCGGGCTTAAGGGATCCGTTAGGAATTGACATGCCTGTATTTGATTCATCGTATGACCTTTATATTAACGGAAAATACCTGGGAGGAAATGGTACCACAGGAAGATCAGCTGATGAATCAGTACCTGAGTACAGAAGGAATTTTTTCAGGATTACACCTGATTCAGATACACTCACAATAGTTATTATAGTTTCAAATTATTTTCACCGTCGTGGAGGATTCTGGCTTCCTGCCAAGCTCGGAACTTTCTCTGTGGTTCAGAAACGGATGGCAAACAGCTGGGCCGGAGACTGGGCAGTAATAAGCCTCTTGCTGGGATTTTCAATATTCTTTCTCTTCTTTTTTATTATCAACCGGCAGGAAAAAATTATGGGATTTTTCAGTATGGCAACAATAGGGCTGGCGCTCAGACCACTATTTACATCACACTATCTCATACTTAACTTTTTTGATATCGACTGGGTATGGATTGTCAGAATTGAGTATCTGGGACTCTTCCTCATTCTGGTTGGCTGGGTCTGGGTTGTCCAATCTATCTACTCATCAAAACTTTTCAGGATCTTTTCATGGACACTTACAATAATATTTACAGTAACATCTATTCTTACCTTATTTCTTCCTGTCAGTGTATTTAGCTATGCAACTTTTCTTTTTTATCCTGCGATGATTACACTTATGCTATATGCTATTATAAAGAGTCTCATCGGATTAATAAATAGAAACAGTATCGATTATGCATATTTTGCTGCCTTCGTCCTGCTGATATACGCTGGCATACACGACATAAAAGTTTCACTCGGGAAGGAAGGTTCTACATCCAGCTATTTCCTCACCTACTTTGTTGTTTTGTTTGTGTTTATCCAGGCATCAATATTACTCTATAAATGGGTTAGTGCTTTTCGTGAAAAGGAAAAACTGCAGAATGATCTCGCATTCATTAACCGAAACCTTGAACTACTGGTAAATGAAAGAACCCAGGAACTTAAAACAAGAAATGAAGAGATTGAGAAACAGAATCAAATGATCGCTTTACAGAATAAGCAGTTATCAGAAACCATTCATTTAAAAAATAAAATTTTCTCTGTTATAGCCCATGATCTGAGAAGTCCTGTCGTAAACATCCTGTATATGCTTAATCTGCTTAAGGAAAAGGAGTACAAAGAGAAATATGACACTTTTGCAAACTCAAGTATAAACTACGCTCAGATGGTCATTGGTTTGCTGGAAAACATGCTTGTCTGGGGAAGAGGGCAGGAAGATAAGATTAAATTCTCTCCGGAAAAACGTGACCTTGCTGATATTATACTTACGAACCTCAGTATATTCAAGGAGACTGCCGATAAAAAAGAGATCTCTGTTAACTTCACTCAGGTAGGAAGTTCAATTGCATTTATTGACAAAGATCTCCTCGACATTATTATCCGGAATCTTCTGTCAAATGCCGTGAAATATACGCAACGTGGTGGCAGAATCAGTATCTTACTCAAGGATAAGTCATTGACGGGCGAGGGGATAATGCTGAAAATTTGTGATAATGGAGTTGGGATTCCTGCAACCAAACAAAAATATCTGTTTACTGAAACTGAAATTGAGAGTATGCCGGGGACAGAGAATGAAAAGGGAACAGGATTCGGGCTTAAGTTGTGCAATGAACTTATAAAAATCAATAATGGCCAAATAACGGTTGAAAGCAAGCCTGGTGAGGGAACCTGTTTTCTTATTACCCTGCCTGTTTAGTTTTCAATCCTTCGTCATATCCATCAAGCCTTTCCTGTTCAAAATTTTTATTCTTTTACCCTGTACCAGAAGGATTCCATCCTCTTCCATATCTCCAAGAGCTCTTGCTACTGATGGACGGGCTACACCAAAAAAATCTGCCAGATCATTCTGTGTCCGGTCAAGCCTTATTTCATTTTTCTGATCGCCTGCCAGTCTTAGAATATATTGAGCCATTTTACCTTTAATGGTCTTAAAATTCAAAAACTTGATCTTCTCCGACAGAAACTGGGATCGATTTGAAATCATATCCAGAAAATTTACAAGAATTTTATCATTATTCATAAGTAGCTTAAGGAAATCTGATTTGTATATTTCCAATAATTCAATATCTGTAAGAGCAATGACATTTACCGGAAACATGTTCTTATTACCGAACATAAAAGCTGATGCAAGTGCCCCGGGAGCATGAATATCCTCAATTTTTATGACTCTGCCTGCATAATCGACCATCTCTCCTTTTACTGTACCGCTGAGAACAACCATCAGTGAGTTAACAGTTTCACCGCTCTGGGATAACATATTACCCGCACTGAATTTTCTTATCCTGTGAGGCATATTAAGAAGTATTGATTCAATTTCGGCTGGAATAAGACCTTTGAAAAGTGGAGAGTCTGATAAAATAGAATAGTCCATTTTTTCCTGTAAAAATAATAAATTGTCAATCAAAAACATACTGTCCAGTGACTGGTCTCTTTAGTGGTAATAGATGAAACGAAATACATTTGTCTT
>Ga0208980_10000493_pt1 | contig 22246 bp, 21 predicted proteins | sample WetSurMetagenome_3_FD_187993 | JGI IMG/M metagenome (GOLD analysis project Ga0208980, IMG submission 187993) | Wetland microbial communities from Twitchell Island in the Sacramento Delta, sample from surface sediment Aug2011 Site A1 Bulk (version 2) | ecosystem: Environmental > Aquatic > Marine... | reverse complement strand
ATGCTTATCTGCTGCGTTGCGCTGCATCCTTCGTCACTGCGGCGTACGCAAAGTACGCCTCATTCCTCAGGATTTGCGCGCCTTGCATCTATGCATTTTTGAACAGCCTGTGTGACACGGTGTTTTTCAACACCCTGCTAGAGATTACATGTCGTGGCTTTCAGCGCACGAGATCCCGCAGGGGGATCTCCTGGTAGCGCGCCCAGCCTGCCTGGGTGTTGAGGCTCTGGACGACCTCGCGCGAGTAGCCCAGGTTTGCATAGCCCGTCTGGCCCGTGGAGCGGTCCTGCACGATCCGGCGTCCCTGCAGCGCCTCGATGCGGTCCGCGTGGATGCGTTCGTTGGAGAGGCTGCGGTTGTCGTGGACCTGGCGGCGGATCTCGCCGATCTCGCGCATGTTGTTCAGCGTGCTGTCCCACCTCTCCTGGATCGTGTGCCGGGCGGTCTGCGCCGACAGGAGGATCTCGTAGAGAAGGGAGAAGTTCCGGGCGAAGGTCTCCGACCGGGTTGCCAGCCCGGAGGTGTAATAGCCCCAGGTGCCGTTGCCGAAATCGCCCGAGATGGCGACGTACACGAGGCTTCTCTCCCGGACGCCCTTGAGCATGTACTCGTGATCGATGATGGCTGCCTGGGCCAGGCCGGGCGGGGGCTGCAAGGGAACGACCTGGACGAGACGGAGATGTCGGTAGGATCCGTCGCCGAACTTGGCGGAGTTTTGCAGGCCCACGGCAACCATCGTCGAAGCGGGCTCCCCGGGGTCTGCGATGATGATTCTCGCGAAGTTCTGCGCGATCAGGTGAGGGGGCATCCCGGCCATCCGGAGAACCTGCTCGGTTTGCGCCGCGCCGGCCCGGGTCGTACATTGAATATTGATCGCCTTGAAGATACGGCCCTGGGGGCCTGCAGCGTCCATCGCCCCTTTCACGGCGCTGACGATCTGCCACCCCTCCGGCAGCCGGACCGTTCCGCTTCCGTCGGGGTACTGTTCCGTGCGCCAGTTGCCCGGGGTGCCTCCCGTGGAGCCGCCGCTTCCGGCCGGGATGTGCCCGGCCTGCTGGAGCAGCCGCATGATGCCGGCCGCGGGAGCCTGCATGCTGTCGAAGGCAAATCCGACTCTCGCGGTCCCGCCCGACACGTCGGCGAAGGCGATGCCCGACACGGGCACCCGCCGCAGCGTGGTCCGGAACCCCGCCTCGGCCGTCTGGTCGCGCACGTCGCGGAAGGCGCCCAGCAGGGTGGGCTTTGCGTCGAAGGCGCCAGCGACCTCGGCAATGCCCTGAGCGAGGGCCGCCGTGGCCGAACGGGCGGGCCGCTGCGCGACGATCATGGCCGCCGTGCCCTGAGGGTCGGTGATCAGTTGGTATCCGCCAGGAATGGTTTGTGCCGCCGCCGGAGGGATGATCCATGGAGGGGAGAAGCAGGCAAGCAGGAGGCAGACGGTGACAATCGGGGTCATGCGATTGATCATGTCGGATAAGAGCTCCCTGTCGGAATGACAGGAGTATAGAAAAGGAAGCCCCCGGTGTCAACAGTTGCCTGATGTTACTCTCTTTCCATCAGTAATCAGTCAATTCTATAACTGCCCACTACTAAGCAGTAGGTGTAAGAGTCAGTCGGGAATTATCCGAGATCCCCCGCCAACCGGGACTAGAACGACTGGATGACGAACAGCAGTACCGGCAGGACTATGACCAGCAGCGCCATGGTGATGAGCAGGCACGAGTTGGCCAGATCGAGATCGAGGTCGTAGATCGAAGGCGGGATCAGGGCGTTGAAGGCCACGGGCATCGACGAGAGGATCAGGACGACCTTGAGCGGCAGCCCGCCGTCGATCGAGCCGAAGCCCAGGCTCCAGGCGAGTGTCGTTGCCATGAGGGGCACCATGGCAAACTTGATGGCGGCAACGGAGGCGCCTTCCTTCAGATAATCCCCCACCCGACGAAACCGCAGGGCAAGCCCGATGGAGACCAGCAGCATGAAGGCCCCCAGCGGGATGAAGACGGCATTGACCGCCCCGTAGATCGCGGGACGCTCGAGGCCGCTCGCGTTGAGGGCGCCGCCCAGAAGGAGGCTCGAGACCGAGACAATGATCAGGGGGTCCTTCGCAAGGCCCTTCAACCGGTCCCAGCGGCCTTCCGCCACGACGCTGCCGCTGTAGACCTTCGCGATGGGGAAGCCCGTGGAGTAGTACGAGAGCTCCTCGAAGATCTTGTAGATGGGCACGAGCGCAAAGCCCGGCTCTCCCAGGAACAGGTAGCAGACGAGCGCGCCGATGGAGCCGATGTTGGTGAAGGAGCCGCAGCAGAAAAGGGCGCCCGTTTTCTTCGGGGGGAGGTGAAGAAGTCTTGCGGCCCCAAGGGCGAGCACGCCGCCCGTGACGATGGCAAAGAGGCCGACGAAGGGAAGGGCCACGAGGGCCGCGTCCCGGATGCTCACGATCCAGGTGGCGCCCACGATGGCCACGGGGTTCACGAAGAGAAGCGCTGCGCGCTGGAGCCCCTTGCGTAGCGCGTCCATCGAGACGGGAAGACGGATGAGACCCCGGGCCGCGAGCCGCTGCACGGCATAGCCCGCGAGAAGCCCCGAGAGGATGATCACGAAGGAGAACAGAAGTTTGGCGATGACCATCTGCGCATGCACCCGCCGGGGAGAGACCCCGCACGCGTCTTATACCCCGCCCAGAGCGCCTTCTGCAACGGGAACATGATGCCTGTGCCGGGGATAAAAAAAGAGGCCGGCCGAAATTTGGCTGACCTCCTTATTCTCCGATGGCGGATTCCGAGGATCTCAGTTGGATGTGGACTGCACGATCCCGATCATCTCCCGCGCAGAGTCCATTTCCCTCACCAGCTGGGCCAGGGATTCCTCGAAGTCCTGCTGCGACAGGCCAAGATGGCTCAAGGCCCCTTCGAGCCCATCGTAGGCCAGCCCGTCCGCTCCCCGTCCGATGCCCAGCATGATGCAGCCCTGGTCGGCAAGGTGGACGACCCACGGCATCGTGTCTTTCTTGCCTGCCTGGCGGTCCGGCCGGTGATGGAAGGCGATGGCGTTGCGGATGTCTTCCGGGAATTTCCAGTTGGCCGCAATCATGCCGCCGAGCGTGGCGTGGTTCATGCCCAGGACTTTCTCCTCCGCCTCGAGGAACGAGCGGGATTGTTCCGAAACGATTTTCTTGATCTCGGCGTACTTGTCCCTCACGAACTCGCCGAGGACGATCTTCCCGATGTCGTGCAGGATCGCCGCGGTGAAGAGGCTCGAATCCTCCCGCCTGAAGATCTTCCTGGCCAGGATCTGCGCCATCAGGGCCGTTCCCACGGCGTGCTCCCAGAGATCCTTCGCCTCGGCCTCGTAGCCCGGTGTGTTTTTGAAGAAGCGGGACGTGCCGGCGGCCAGGACGGCCCGGACGATGTTCTGTCTGCCGAGGTACATGATGGCGTCCTGGACGTTGTCCACCTTGTGCCGCAGCCCGAAGTAGGCCGAGTTGCACATCCGCAGGATGTTGGCCGTGATGGCCTGGTCGAGCCGGATCACATCCACGAGATCCGTCATGGACGAATCGGGGTTGTTGATGAGGCTCGTCACCCTGTGCACGGTGGCGGGAAAGGCCGGAAGCTTGGTCATTGAGCTCTTGATTGCACTGTCCAGGTTCATCGTAGTTCCTCCCAACTCCCGTTGGGTCCTTTCAGGAAGGTCTTCCCCGTCGCGATTTCCAGCCGGACGGAGCGGTTGTGATTGCCGCCGGTGTCTTCCGTCGTCAGCGGGATCCCGAGGTCGGCGAGAATTTTTTTGGCTGCGGCAATATTGCCCTCGCTGATGCTGCGGGAGATCCCCTGGCCCATCAGGATCGAGCCCCCCGCCAGCTTCGCCGTGAGCGACTCCTTGCGCGCCCCCTGCCCCGTGCAGGACTCTACGAGCAGCGGGATCGCCACGTCGGCGTACATGGCCGGATAATCCGTCGCCCTGCGGGACTCCAATGCGGAGTTCGGGAGCATGAAGTGGAGGATTCCGCCTGCCCGGGCCCCTGCGTCGTAGAGGATCACGGCAGCGGTGGACCCGAGCCCGTAGACGACGAGTTGGTCCTCCGGGTTCTTGCTCACGGCGAGATCAGCCAGTTTGACGAGGATCTGGGGCATTCGGTACTCTGTTGAGGTTATGGCCGGGTTGGGTTGTTTCCGGATTTGTCTGCGCTGTCCCCATTGTGTAAACGGTCGATTCCGTGCCGCACGACCCGGCGGCTCGGTTGTTCGGCCATGAAAAAAGGAAACCTTCCGGAATATGTGCATCCTTCGTGCCACGTCTCCCTAATACTTCCTTCGTAGTTAAAATCATGAATCTTTGGTACTTGACTTCCTTCCCCTTTCGACTAAGCTGACAGCGAAAATCATTAATCATCTCGGATTATTAGAGATGAGTCCCGGAATGGGGCGAGCCGGGACGCAGGCGGGGGGAGTCGGGGCCTGAAAATGAGTCCAGGGGGCGACGGTTCATGGGCGAAGAGAGGCTTTTGGAGCGCATCCGCACCTGGAGGAATGAGCCGAAGAGGCGAAGCCGGGGGGAGGTGAGCAGGCAGATCGATTCCATCGTGGCCCACCTGCAGCGGATCCTCAACACGAGGCAGGGCAACGTGCCCATTGCCGATGGCTACGGGGTGCCGGACCTGACGGATTTCATGCTTTCTTACCCCGAATCCGTCACCGAGATCGAGAAGAGCCTCCGCCAGGCCATCGAGGAATACGAGCCGCGGCTGCGCTCCGTGCGGGTGAGTTTCGTGCACCAGGAAGACGACCTGTTGTGCCTGCGGTTCCAGATCGTCGCGCAGCTCCGCGCGGAGTCGGGCAGGAATGTCCTGATCGAGACGATCGTGGATTCCGACGGAAAGGTCAGCTTGAAGGGCTGATCGGGTGCCTCATCGAGGGGGTTCGTGCAGTGATGTTCAACCGTTATTTTCAACAGGAGATGAATCAGCTCAGGGAGCTCGGCGCGGACTTCGCGAAGGCCTACCCGGCCCTGGCCCCCATGCTGAGCGGGCCCGTGGCGGACCCGGACGTGGAGCGCCTGCTGGAGGGCGTTTCCTTTCAGACCGCCCTGCTGCGCCAGAAGCTCGACGATGATTTCCCCGAGATCATCCAGGACCTGATCCGGATCATCTGGCCGCACTATCTGAGGCCGATACCCTCCACGTCGACGGTTGCCTTCACACCGAAACCCACGCTCCGGCAGCCCGCGACGATTCCCGCGGGCACACCCCTGGCCTCGGTTGCCGTCGAGGGGACCTCCTGCCTTTTCCAGACCTGCAGCGAGGTGGAGATCCATCCCCTCTCGATCGTGGAGGGCGTCTTCGAGCAGCCCTCGGGCCGGCCGCCGCAGGTCAGGCTGGTGATGGAGCTCTCCGGGCTCAAGCTGGCCGACTGGCGCCCGAAGTCCCTGCGCTTCTTTCTGGCCGGCGACTATGCCGGCGCAGCCGATCTCTATTTCCTCCTGATGCGTCATCTCAGGCGAATCGTCATCAAGCCTCTGGACGGCGGCGACGAGGCCGTGCTTCCTGCCGCATGCCTCGAGGCGGCGGGCTTTTCCGAAAGCGGGGCCCTCATCCCCTATCCGCCCCATGCCTTTCCGGGCTACCGTGTCCTCCAGGAATACTTTTTTTCACCGGAGAAGTTTCTCTACGTCGATCTTTCCGGGTGGGAGCAGTGGCGGGGAAGGGGCAGCGGGTCGAAATTCGAGATCCGCTTCGAGTTCGATTCCCTTCCCGTTCGCCCCCCCCGGGTGACGCGGGACTATTTCGTCCTTTTCGCAACCCCCGTCATCAACCTTTTCCCGCACGAGGCGGACCCCATTGCGCTGGACCACCGCCGGCCGTGGTACCTGGTTCGCCCGGCCTGCTCCAATCCCGATCACTACCAGGTCTATTCCGTGGACAGGGTGACGGGGTTCATCCAGGGGACGGCCGAGGAGAGGCACTACCAGCCCTTCGAGCATTTCAACCCCGACTTCCGCGCCACACCCGTCTATCACACGACGCACCGGCGATCCCCCATCAAGCCCGGGGCCGATGTGTTTCTGTCCGTGGCCTATCCCCCCGAGGCGGGGCCGCCCCGGCCGGAGACCCTTTCCATCGCGCTCACGTCCACCAACGGCACGCTGCCGGAGAGCCTGCGCATCGGGGACATCTGTGTCGCCACCGGGGCATCCCCGGAGTACGCGACCTTCCGGAACATCAAGCCGCTGACCCCGACGGTGTTCCCTCCGCTGGGACCCAACGTCCTGTGGCGGCTGATATCGCATTTGTCGCTCAACTATCTGTCCCTGGCCAGGAAGGAACATTTCCGGGCGCTCCTGGATCTCTACATTTTCCCGGAGGCGCGCGATCAATCGGCCATCCTGGCCAACAAGAAGCGGATCGGCGGGATCGAGCATCTGGAGGACAGGCCGTCGGACCGACTCGTCGGCGGGATGCCGGTCCGGGGGCGTGAAGTGACGATGAAGCTCCGCCAGGATCATTATGTCTCGACGGGAGATCTGTTCCTCTTCGGCTCCGTCCTGGACTGCTTTCTCGGGGGCTACGCCTCCATCAACTCCTTCACGAACCTGATCATCCACGAAGTGATGAGAGGAGACACCTATCGATGGCCGGCCAGGCTGGGCAACCACCCGCTGATCTGACGGCGGAGCTTCTGAAGAAGGGTCATGAATTCTCCTTCCTCCAGGTCCTGCGCCTGCTGCGCCTTCTGGGCCATGCCGCGGAGAGCCCCGAGGACCCCGCTGCGCCCGTCCCGGCGAATCGGACCTTGAGGATCCGCCCGGGCAATTCGCTTGCCTTCCCCGCGGCCGACATCGCCGCAATCGAGAAGACCGATGGCGAAGAGCCGGGCTTCCGGGTGACGGCGACCTTTCTGGGCCTCTACGGGCACGCCTCGCCGCTTCCCACGTTCTACACGGAAGACCTCCTGGAGGACGAGACCTCCGACGAGCCGGCGACCCGGGACTTCCTGGACATTTTCAACCACCGCCTCTTCGCCCTTTTCTTCCGCTGCTGCATGAAGTACCGCCTGTTTTTCCAGGTGCTCGAGGGGAAGAACGCAGACGATCTGGAAAGGCTTTTCTGCCTGCTCGGCCTCGGCGAGCCCGGGCTGCGCGAGGAGATTCCCCATGCCTATTCCCTGTCCCGCTATATCGGCATCGTGACCCAGTACCCCCACAGCGCCTGGGGGCTGGAGACCATGCTGCAGGATGCCTTCCGCGGCGTGCCCGTCGGGGTCATCCAGTGCTTCAGGCGACGCGTGAGAATCCCGCCCGACCAGCGCCTGTGTCTCGGGCAGGCGGCAAGCCGCCTCGGGATCGACAGCGTCCTCGGTGAAGAGATCGAAGACCGCACGGGCAAGATCCGCCTCCGCATCGGCCCGGTGGATCTCGCGACGTTCCAGGGCCTTCTGCCGGGAAGCCCCGGCTACGACAGGCTGGCCCTGCTGACGAGACTCTACCTGCAGGACCCCCTCGACTACGACGCGGAAATCGTCCTGGCCCGGGGGCAGGCCCGCACGGCCCGCCTCGGGGAATCGACGCTGTCGAGGCTGGGACTGGACACGTGGGTTTTTTCGGGCGGGCACGTCGGGGAGACAAGCGCCGCCTTCCCGCTGCAGTAGGAAGCGTTTTTCGGAGAGACAAAAGCCACGATGATCACCGTCGACATCAAATCCCTGCTGAACCGCATGAATGCCTATTGCACCCATGCCCTCGAGGGTGCGGCGGGCGCCTGTGTCTCCCGCACCCACTATGAAGTCACCGTCGAGCACTACCTGAGCAGGCTTCTCGAGGAGCCCCAGTCGGATATCCCGCTTCTGCTCAGACAGCTCGGCGTGGATGCCCAGGCGCTGAAGCGGGCAGTCGACGAGGCGATCGAGGCGCTGCGCACCGGAAACTCCGGCAAGCCTGTTTTTTCCCCGCTGCTCGTCGAATGGCTCGAGGAGGCCTGGCTCGTGGCCTCCATCGATTTCCAGGAGCAGCAGATCCGCTCGGGCGCCCTTTTGAGCGCGCTGGTCAACAGGCTCTACCGGCTCGCCGAGGGGCGCTACATCGACATCCTCAAGCCCGTCAAGCGCGATGCCCTGTACGGCCAGCTCGCAACCGTTGCAAGCGCGTCCATCGAGAAGGCCTCGCGCGAGGAAGCCCCGCAGCGCGCCGAATCGGCCGCCCCGGCGGGAACGACGGCCATCGGGCGCTACTGCACCGATTTCACCGGCAAGGCCCGGGCAGGCGAGATCGACCCCGTCTTCGGCCGCGACCGGGAGATCTCACAGATGATCGACATCCTGGCCCGCAGGCGCAAGAACAACCCCATCGTCGTGGGCGAGGCCGGCGTGGGGAAGACGGCCGTTGTGGAGGGCCTCGCCGTCCGGGTCGTCGAGGACGACGTCCCGGATCTCCTGAAAGGGGTCTCCATCCTCGGGCTGGACATGGGCCTGCTGCAGGCCGGGGCCGGGGTCAAGGGGGAGTTCGAGAATCGCCTGAAATCCGTCATCAGCGAGATCACGGCCTCGCCGACGCCGATCGTCCTTTTCATCGACGAGGCTCACACCCTGATCGGGGCTGGCGGCCAGGCAGGCGGAAGCGACGCGGCCAACCTGCTGAAGCCCGCGCTTGCCCGGGGCGAGCTGCGCACCATTGCGGCAACGACCTGGTCCGAGTACAAGAAATATTTCGAGAAGGACGCCGCCCTGGCCCGGCGCTTTCAGCTCGTGAAGCTCGACGAGCCCGACGTGGAGACGGCCGTCCTGATCCTGCGCGGCCTGAAGGACAAGTACGAAGGGGCCCACGGCGTGGTGGTGCGCGACGACGCCATCGTGGCCGCAGCCGAGCTCTCCAACCGCTACATCTCCGGCAGGCAGCTGCCCGACAAGGCCGTCGACCTGCTCGATACGAGCGCAGCCCGCGTGAAGATCCTGCTCACGGCCAAGCCCGACGCCGTCGAGGACCGCGAGCGCTCCATGCAGGCCCTGGAGCGCGAGAAGAAGGCCCTGGAGCGCGACCGCCTGCACGGCATCGCCATCGACGAGGCGCGGCCGAGCCAGATCGAAGAAGAACTCAAGCGGCTCCGTGAGGAAACGGAAACGCTCAGGGAGCGCTGGGGCAAAGAGAAGGAAGTGGCCCACCGCCTGGTGGAGCTGCGCAAGGAACTCTATGCGCTCGTGAGCGAGGGGCGCGAGGAGGAGAAGCAGCAGGCGCTGAAGGCCGATATTGCCGCGGCGATGCGGGAGCTGGAGGCGATTCAGTCGGACTCGCCGCTCGTACGCGTCGAGGTGGACCCGGATGTCGTTGCCAAGGTCGTCTCCGACTGGACCGGGATCCCCCTGGGCCGGGTGCTGCGCGACCAGGTCCGCAACGTAGTCAGTCTTGAAGAGAACCTCCGCCTGCGGATCAAGGGGCAGGACGAGGCGATCGGCATGATCGGCGAGATCATCAAGGCGTCAAAGGCAGGGCTCTCCGATCCTCGCCAGCCGATGGGGATCTTTCTCCTCGTCGGCCCGAGCGGCGTGGGCAAGACGGAAACGGGTCTCGCGGTGGCCGATCTGCTCTTCGGCGGCGATCGCTTTCTCACGACGATCAATATGAGCGAGTTCCAGGAGGGGCACACGGTGAGCCGCCTGATCGGCTCTCCCCCGGGTTACGTGGGGTTCGGCGAGGGTGGCGTGCTGACCGAGGCGGTGCGGCAGCGCCCCTACTCGGTCATCCTGATCGACGAGGTCGAGAAGGCCCACCTGGATGTCGTCAACCTCTTCTACCAGGTCTTCGACAAGGGGACGCTCTCCGACGGCGAAGGCCGCATCATCGATTTCAAGAACACGATCCTCTTCCTGACGAGCAACCTGGCCTCCGACGTGATCACCCGGCTTTGCGCCGGAGAGAAGAGGCCCTCGGCCGAAGCGCTCGTCGAGGCCATCCGCCCGGTCCTGTCGAAGCATTTCAAGCCGGCCCTGCTGGCCCGCATGACGATCGTTCCATACTTCACCCTCGATCCCTCCTTCATGCAGGCAATCGTCACCCTCAAGCTCGACAGGCTCGTTGCCCGCATGGCCGAGAATAACAAGATGAAGCTGACCTGTTCGCCCGGGGTGGTCGAGCAGATCGCAGCGCGGTGCACCGAGGTGGAAACGGGCGCCCGCAACATCGACCACATCATGCGCGGGACGATCCTGCCGCAGCTCTCGCGCGAGATCCTCGCCCGCCTGGGCGATGAAAGCATGCCCACCGAGGTTCACCTGGAAATGCAGGAAGGCGCGTTCCACGTCCGCTTTGCAGGGTAGGGAAGGGGCTTCGGCCTATCGACTGGTCTTGGTCTTGCCGCGTTGCGGTTTCTTTTGTGTTTTTTGCTGCGTTTTCAGCAGGCAGATCCCGTCCACTTCCCAGACGTCGACCCCTGTTTCCCGGATCCCGAGAACCTTGCCACCGGGCGCAGCGCTCGCCAGCCTGAATACGGCCCCCTTCGCACCGCGGGCTGCCCCTCTTTTCTCCGTCTCCGGTTTGCTCTCGTTGCGGAAGAGTGCCACCCCTTTGGTAAAGAAGGCCGCCTCGACTTCCGACCCTGAGCCTCTCACAGACGGCATCTTCCCGAGGGTCAGCTGAACGGCGTCACGCTCCTGCAGCTTGCCCTTCGAGGTAATGCCCCTCGGCGTCCATTTGACCGCTCCCCTTCCCAGTTTGGAATCGACGGCGTGGGCCTTGCTGAATTTGTAGGTATTGAGCAGCGGCTGTACGCTGGCGGGGGGGGTGGCCCAGTCGAAGGGCGACTCGAATTCGTTCATATGGCGGGTGAACATCTCACCCTGGAGCTTGTCCTCGGAAGAGCCGTCTTCCGTCTCCTTCATGGCGAAATGCCCGCATTCCTTCCAGAAGCCCTGGGCCGAGACGATGAGCCACCCGAACCGGATTTCAGAGCCCGGGATGGGTTGGCCGTCCGAGAGATTCGACCGGTAAAAGGTTCTCAGCAGGACCTGCCCGGAAGGGTTGGCGGCAACGGGGTCCATCCAGATGGTCACATACATCGGCCCCGCTGCGAAGGCAGCGGAGGAAAACAGCAGCAGGAAGCATATCGCGGCTGCTGCGGTGAAAACACGACCTTTCCCAGGGATTAACCGGCAGAAACTGACATCCATGATATTCCCCTCCCATTTTCCGGAGTCCAGGTGCATCGCGGGCGACACGGGTTCACGCTTGATCATCGACATTCGGGAGGGGGCAAATGTCAATCATCAGGCGGAACCCGGCATGTCGACCCCTATTCTTCGAGGTCAAAATGTTCTTCTAAATAGGATAGATATTTCGGATCTTCTGCCTCGAATATTTCCTTTCCCTCAAGCATGTACGCGCGAAGAAGATACTCCTTTGCGCCCTCCATGTCCTCCAACTCGTAGAGAACCTCTCCGAGCCGGATCAGGACGAATGGATTCGCAGTGCCGTCGGGACAATTCAGGGCATCGAACAACGCCTCTTTCGCCCGGACGAAGTCATCCTTCATAAAACAGGCATCGCCGATCGAGGCATTGAGCCAGAGGGTGGCTTCCCATTGGTTCTTAGGCTCCGGAAGCAGTTCGAGTGCTTCATCGAATACTGCGATGGCCTTGTCCCACTCCTCCGCTTCCATGTATTTGTTGCCCCGCTCGCTCAGTCGCGTCACCTTACGATAGAGGTCGCTTTCAAGCTCCATAGGATCATTTCCTTTTTTCTTTCAGGAATTTGAAATATTTGGGGTCTTCACCCTGGAACACCCGCCGTCCGGAGACCTCGTGAGCCTTCTCAAAATACTTGCGGGCCTCATCCAGTTCCCCCTCCTCATAGTGGATCTTGCCCAGGAAAAGGTACGGGGTGCCATCGCCGGGTTCTGGCTCGCATTTGAAAACTTCCTGCGCCCATTTCTTTGCCTGATCATACTTTTTCCAATCCAGGTAAAATTCGGCGATGATATATAAAGACATTTCACTGTAATCCCAGTTATATTTTGGTTCAGGATAAAGTTGCCATGCATTGATTAAGTGTTTTTCTCCTTCTTCCCAGTGGCCTCCATTTTTAAAATGGTATGCCTTGCCAATCTCTGCTCTGATTATCTCATCCCGTTCTTTGTCCAGTTGCCTGACCATAATTTCATTTTTCCCCGGCTTACTTCATAGACGTTGCCCTCAAGCGAGGGCCTCTACTTCCTCTTATCTTTCAGGAATTTGAAATATTTCGGGTCTTCGCCCTGGAACACCCGCCGTCCGGAGACCTCGTGAGCTTTCTCGAAATGCTTTCGCGCTTCGTCCAGTTGCCCCTCCTCATAGTGGATCTTGCCCAGGAAAAGGTACGGGGTGCCATCGCCGGGATTTGGCTCGCATTTGAATACTTCCTGCGCCCATTTCTTTGCCAGGTCATACTTTTTCCATTCAAGGTAAAATTCGGCCAAAAAGTACAGCATCATTTGGCTCATGCCCCAGCCATATTTGGGCTCAGGGAAAAGTTTCCAGGAATGAAGATAGTGCTTTTCGGCTTCTTCCCATCGGCCGGCATTTTTATTTTGATATGCCTTGTCAATTTCAGCCATGATTGCGTCATCCTGGGTTTTGTCGAGATCCTTGACCACCATAGCATCGTCTCCTTATTTGTATTGTGAAAAGGATACTAGCATATCTTCAATGTGAAGCACCACTTGCTCTCAGGGCGGCGGCAGATACCGCTGCGTCTGGCCCAGTACAGCGCCTAAAGAACGATTTTTCGAAAAGTGTTCTAATGTATAGTTATTGGAATCCAGCATCCATTTCCTGACTTCCGGCGCTCTCGCCCCATATTGGCGGCCCGTTTCGTTCCACCAGGAGACGGCATCCACTTTATGGGCCATATCCGCTTTCTCCAAGGGATACCAGTTGCCATCCGAAGACTTGAAGAGGGTTTTTCCGTTAACCTCACGTATCTTGCCTTCCTTCCGCATTTTTTCAATGACTTCTTTCCCTGTCCTGGAACCCTTGCCGGGCGTGCGCCCGAGATACTGTTCCCGCAGGCTCATCGGCGGCTTTTCTATTCTGACACCGCCCCCTTTTGGCGCCTTCTTTCCGCCCTGTGCCGCCACATCTCCCGTTTTGGCTAACTGCCCGCTTTCCCTTGCAACCGCCTGCTCCGCCCTTGCGGCATCGCCCACTGAGTCGGCTGCTTTGATCTCTCTTGCGGCCGTTGATCCTTTCGCGACGGCTCTCGCAACGTCATCCGCCTCGCCGGCAAGAGCCCGACTGCCGCTTTTCGCGAGGGCCTTGACCCCGACCTTTGCTGCCCCTTTCGCCAGACCCACTACGCCGGTCACAAGCTGCAGTCCCATGGCGATATTGGCGCCGCCTGCCTGGGCAGCGTTGCTCAGCTCGAACTTGGGAAGGGAAATCTTGTCTGCGATCTGGCGCATGATGCTGGCTTCCGCCTGCAGATTGTCAGCAGTCTGCTTCAGGCCGAGGAGCTTCGCCAACTTGGCCGACTGCTCGAGCTGGGCTGCCTGCAAGTGCCCGGAGCCGCGTGCGATCATCTCCCCGAGCTCCGGTACCGTGTTCGCGGTGTCCTTGAGTGCACCGATGGCACCCTGGCCGGGATTCTCGACGGCCGCGCCCATCTCCGTCTTTTTCTGATCCCACCATGACGCGAGTCGTTCCAGGCGGTCCTTTTCCCTGGCGTTCGGCTGGACGGCGGGCTTGGTGTCTGCGTTCGGTTCGCCTCCTGCCGCGACGGCGCAGCCGGGGGCAGGCTGGGTGGTGTGAATTCCGGTACAATTGCCTCCGTTCAGGGTGCAGGGGTCGAGATCGCGGACAATCTGTTTCCCCGTGGCGCGCACGGTTTTGCTTGCGCGGGTGGGCTCGACCTTGCCTGTGACGGTGCCGGATTTCACTCCCTTTGCAGTGCCCGGCTCATCCCCTGTGCAGTGGGGAACGATACTCTGGTCAAGAACATAGCACGGGTTGCCCGTGAACCGGACATTGGCCACCGTGTTGTCGCTCTGCCCCAAGTCCGCGATCACCTGGTAGGGCAGCGGGGGGGTGCTCGAGCCGACGGGCGTCTTGCAGAAATCGGGGGCCGTGCAGATGGCCAGGAAACGGGAATTTTTACGGGCTCCGAGTTTATTTGCCATAGCCCGCCCCCCGTGTCACGCCCGCGCGCCGCCTGGCTTCGTCATGGTTGCGGTTCTTCGATTTGCGATCATCGTTGACGGCTTCCGGTTCCTTGAAGATGAGCCTGGCCTCCAGCACCCGCACGGCCGGCTCCATGGGAAGAAGAAGGCGGTAGACGCAGGACACCTTCTTTTCATCGGGCTCGATCACCAGGGTGTCGAGTTCGGCCTGCGTGGGTACCATCGCCCCGTCCTCGTAGCGCACCAGTACGAAGGGCTGATGGCCGGGAAGGGAAAAGCGCAGGAGGGTGTTGCCGCTCTTATCCCGCATTGCCCCCGGGGCGTTGTACGGGCAGAGATTGGTGAGGGTGATCTCCTCGTTGCCTGCCAGCCAGGGCACCTGGAGGTCGGGGTGCGCCCCGTTCCAGAAGGCAAAATCGAAGTCCTCAGGCAGAGGCATGCCGCCTTGGATGAATGCGTCGTCGATCGTGCCGCAGAGCTTGCGGCGCGGCAGCCACCCCTTGGTGATGACGCCGAGGCCCTGGGCGGGATAGGTCTTGCCGAATTCCCGCACCGGGTCCTCCGGCAGGTCGATCTGCGGGGCCCGGACCCGCTTGATTTTTTTTGCCTTCAGGTACCATTCCTCGGCAAATCCCATCCCGACGGGGTTGCTTTCGCAGGCCCTGTGGGCGACGGGGGCCCTGTCCGGCCCGTCGGGATGCTCCCGGCGCTCATCAGCGGTGAGCCGGTATTTCGGCTCGACGTCCTTGCTTGCCTGATCTTCAGGGCCGATCCGGCATTCGCCGCCATAGGCGTATTCATACCGCAGGGGGAGGGAGACAATCGGTTCGGGGCTGGTCAGGGCCCACCCTCCGAACGAGCCCTTCTCCCAGTATCGCGACCCGCAAACGGCGAGCTGCCTGTCCAGGATGACGGGACCCGGGAGCGGGTTTGCCCGGGCCTCTATCACCTCCCTCTGCCAGGCGGCAACGGCAGCCGGCGATGGCGCCATGGTGGGATTGAGGCCCCGGGGCTGGGGCGGCAACGGACGCGGCTGCTTCGGGCCGGCAATCCTGATTCCCGCCGTAAACCGTCGCGCCGGCCTGCCGGCCGGGGCATAGGCCTTCCCGATGACGATCACATCGCATTGGGGTTTGAACGGGGCGAGGTCGCTTTCCTGCCTGACGCTGCTCTTGTTCATCTCGCCGTGATAATCGTCCGTGACGGCAAGGGGGGCCTGCTCCGGGATGAATTGAAGTGCGCCGTAGGTCTTGATCTCCGAGGTCGTGCGCAGTGCGACCACGTGGAAGCGCTGCTCGTGCTGGTCCAGCGCCTGGTAGGCCATTGCGGGAAACGGTGTGTAGTTGACAAATTCCACGCGCCTCTCCCGCTAGTTGATGTCGGTGTCTCCGTTGATCTGGATGTGGTAGGAAGCCGCAATCTCCACATCTTCGCCTGCGATGGCCACCTGGCTCGAGCCGTTGATGGACAGCCAGGTGCCGGTGATCGCGATCGAGCCGTCCTTGTCGAGCTGGATCGACGCGCGGCCGCAGGTGATCTTGATGCTGTCGCCGGCCGTGATGTCGTAGCTCTTGCCCACCATCGTCTTCTTGACAAGCCCCACCTCTTCGGCCTGGACGAGCCCGACGGCCGTGTTCATGGCGCCGGCCACGGTGAACGCGAGGGCCCCGCCGACGGTCACCGCCTTGGCGCCGCCCACATTCTCGGCCGATGCCAGGGCCACCGACTCCGTCTTCGTGCCCCCGACGGTGACGCTTGCATTCGAGCCGACGCTGAGGCTCATGTTCGATCCGATCGTCTCGGTGTGGTTGGCCCCGACCTGGATCTCCTTGTTGGCGCCGATCGTTTCGCTCTGGTTCACGCCCACGGTCTTGGTCCGGTTGTTGGCCACCGAGAGCGTCTCGTCGTGGCCGACGTTCTGCCCCTTGTCGTTCTTGATGAGAATGTTCCAGTCCTTCTCGCCCTGGAGATAGACGTGCTCCTCGCCCTTCTTGTCCTCGAAGCGCAGTTCATTGAAACCGGGGCCTTCGGGATAGCTGCGGGTCTTGATTCCGCTCTGGGTCTTGTTCTTCGTCGGGTCGTAGATCGGCTGATTGGCCTCATTGTAAACGCAGCCGACGATGATGGGCCAGTCAGGGTCGCCCTCCATGAAATCCACCAGGACCTCGTCGCCTACCCGGGGGATGAATTGGGCGCCCCAGCCTCCGCCACCCCACATCTGACCTGCCCGGATCCAGCAGGAGCTGTTCTCGTCGTTCTTTCCCCGGCGGTCCCAGTGAAACTGGACCGCCACGCGTCCCCACTGGTCGGTGTGGATCTCCTCGCCCTTGCGGCCCACGACCGTGGCCGTCTGCAGCCCCCTCACATAGGGTTTCTCGATGGTCTTCAGGGGCCGGAATGCCACCGTCGAGGGGATCGCCGCGAAATTGTTAGAGTAGCTAGCGCCGGCACCCGACCCGGACTGTTCTTCGAGCGCCTGGGGCTGCTGCCCCGAATGGGAGACCCCCACGAGGAGGTATTCCCGGTTGAAGTTACTGAAGTCATGGCCTTCCAGCTTGAAGGTGAAGCCAGCCACGAGCCGCGGGCAGTTGCTGTTGCCGTTGGCCTGTTCCTCGAGGGCCTTGCCTGCATCGAGGCGGATTTTGGCCAGCCGTTTCCCCCGATCTTCCTGCCCGTATGGTCCGGGGTAGTCGTAGATCTCGAATCTCTGCAGCTTCTCGTCCCTTCCTTTTTCCTTGGTTTCAAGATCGACGGAGGGCTTCTTGAAGTTGTAGTTGGTGTGGGTGTAGGTCCCCGGGCGGAGCCTGCGTGAAAAGTCGACGCAGGAGATGCTCTCCTTCTCAGGGTTCTGGCCGCTTGATGGCTTGAAGGAGATCTCCGGACTTCCCTCGATGGGCTTGTAGTTGACGGTGTCATCGCCGAAGACCATCACGTGCTTGTCCTTCGAGTGCTCGAAGAAATAGAAGATCCCCTCCTCCTGGAGCAGGCGGCAGACGAAATCCATGTCCGTCTCGCGGTACTGGACACAGAATTTTCGCAGGTGGTCCTTGTTCTTCAGGCGGAACTCGTAGCGGTCCGAAGGGATGCCGGCCTCCTGGAAGATATCGGCAATGATTTTCTGGACGTCCTTGTCCTGGAAGATGCGGCAGTCCTGCTCGAGCGAAAGCAGCAGCATCGACGGGACGATTTCGGCCTGGTAGAGATACTTCTGACCGCTCCTGCCGGTGTGCTCGAATTTCCTCACATGGCCGTGGAAATACCGATTCGCCTCGTCTCCCGCAATGGTCAGCAATGCCTCTTTCTGGATGACATCGTCATATTGGATCTGGGACGTGGTGGCCAGAGCGACATTGACCGCATAGGGCTCGGAGATGCGCTCGTTTGCCTGGAAATAGGCGACCTCGATCGCCGGCGCCCCCTTGATCTCGAAAAAGAGATTCGCCTGGGAACCCTTGGATTTCATCAGACTCATGTTGAAGTCCCCTCCAATCGTTCAACTGCTCTGATGGTGTTCAGTCGGCGGCCGAACCGGCCCTCATGGATAAAAAGCCCTGGACCTGCAAGCGGAGCAGAAAAAATACATCTTCCGGCCGTCAGACAGTTTGAGGACGCCTCTTCGTTCGAAGTCGATTCTCCATGTTCCTCGATCCCCGTTCACAAATGCGATCTCGCCTGCTGCGTAACATCTGGACGGGAGATAATAGGCGCCATACGTTTCATAATCGATCTGTTTGGCGCGGCGGAAAAAATCGTGCACGTCTCGTTCGCTCAGCTTGAACTTCGCGCAATCATCCGGCGTCTCGTCGCTGTATACCTCATCCGCCCACGCCCCTGTTTTTTCGATCACCAACGACTTTATCGAAGCAAACTTGCAGGGCTTGATTGGCCCAGAGGTTTCTTCATCATTTGTTGCGCTGCCCCCCGCCGGCGCAGGGATGGCGGATAAGGAAATGAAGAAAAGGCCGATCAGGATGGCCATGGGTATTTTTCGGGTTAATCGTTTCTTCACGCCGCGCACACCGATCCTCGTCTTGTTTACGCCCTCATCTATGAGATGGATCAATACTCATAGAAAACTTTTGCCCGGCACTTGGTGCAGAAAAAGTAGATATTGCGGCCGTCAGATAGCGTGAGAACGCCCCGCCTGAATGCATCGATGCTCCAGGTTCCCCGATCCCCATTTTCTAAAAGGATTTCTCCCGTTGCGTAGCATCGGGAGGCATCCAGTTCATTCAGGTATGTCGCGTAGCTCACCCGGCGCGCGCGGTGGAAAAACTCGCGGACATCGGTCTCCCTGGGCCTGAATGCCGCACAGTCCTGTTGCGTCTCGTCGCTGCTGGAACGAAGGTCAGACCATCTCCCCGTTTCCCGGATGATGATTTTCTTGGCAGGAGTGACCTTGTAGGGCCTGATTTCACCATACTTCTCCCCCCCGTCATAGGGGTCCCGTTTGACTTCCTGTGCTGCAGCAAAGGCGGGGATGAGGATGAGGAGCAGGGAACCGATCAATAACCGCTTTACCATTTTGCCGTCTCCGCCTCCGTTGGATTCTTATACGACACCACGGGGTGGCGATAAATCTCTGACATCGGGAGCCCCAGGCTCACCGTTAATTCGAATACGAGCCACTTCAGTGACGTGTTCTGCGCTTCCGTGATGGTTTCGTAGATCTCCCCCTTGATGTTGGGGTCTTTGCTCGGCGTCGCTTCGCCGACAAGTTCGATCCCGAGGCTGTCCTCATTCGAAGGATAGCGCTCCGGGAATTTCTTTTTCCTCTCTTCGTCCTTTCCGTACTTGAGAAGCTCCGACCACTTCATTTTTTTCAGCTTTTTGGCCTCGTCGGTACTGCAGCTGTTCTCGGACAGGCAGCGTATTTTGAGCTTGCCTACATGCCAGGTTACCTTGTAGACCGAAGCGGTCTGGTAGATTGTGCCATCCTTGTCGATCAGGAAATGGGCGCCATTTCCGCCCGTTGAATATGCATCCAAAGCCGATTGAGCGGTCGGACCGCCCGTCTGATGGATGATGATGCCGCTTATCTGCGACATCGATCCGTGCTCAATGTTGGGCTTGATGGATAGCGTAATTTTTGGATCAATGACTCGACCCAGAGCGTCGATCGTGAGCATCCGTTCGTATCTTTACAGGAACCCTTCAGCGTTGCGGCAAACAAACCATAGATGTGCCCTCCCCGTCATCGGGGAGGGCCCTGCGACAGCGTGTCAACCGGTCATTGCCTGTTAGCGGGGCACGGCCCAGGAATCCTCGGCCTCGATGCCGTCGGGCTCCCAGGTCCACTTGATCTTCTTGTACGTGAAGGACACTTCCTCCATGTGCCGGTAGGGCTCGTTTTCGGCCAGGAAGGCCATCGGCGTATAGGGCTTCACGGAGACGACGATAGCATCTTCCAGGGTGTGCGTAAAGTAGTGCTCTTCGCTGCCCTGCTTGTTGATCCGGTACCACTTGCAGGTGACATTCTTGAGGTGCTCGCCCGTGCAGAGCGCCTGGTAGATCTTAGGCGAGCTCTTGTCGTATTCCTTCACGATCGTCAGCGGCCCGTGGATTCGCTTGCCGCTCCCCAGACCCGACTGCGGGTCGCGGGGAATGTGGAGTTCGTGATTCATGGAGTAGACCAGGATCGACCCCTCGCGCCCCTGCATGTCGCAGGACCCGTCGATCTTACCCTGTTTCTCTCCCTGCATGGTCAAATGTGCTGGCATCGGCATCGATAAAACCCTCCCTTTCTGATTTTGTGTTTTATGGTTTATCCGACGTCACGTCGGGTAATCTCTTGCATCATTCCGGATGCCCGATCAGGTCGAGTACAGGCCCGATCGGGAATCCAGCTTAGGGATGGATTCCCGCATTCGCGGGAATGACACGCCGGAAACAACCCCTATTCCTTGTCGAGCTTCCCCACCAGCGACAGGGTGAAGTAGGCGCCCATGTACTTGAAGTGGGGCCGCACCCTCAGGGACACGCGGTACCAGCCGGGCTCGCCCTCCACTTCCTCGACTCCCACCTGGGCCTGGCGCAGGGGCCTGCGGCTGCGCACGCCGGGCATGGGGCTGTCCATGTCGGCCACGTACTGGCGGATCCAGTTGTTGAGTTCCGTCTCGAGATCGGCTCGCTCCTTCCAGGTGCCGATGTTCTCGCGCTGGATGACCTTGAGGTAGTGGGCCAGCCGGCTGATGATGAACATATAGGGGAGCTGCAGGCCCAGCTTGTAGTTGCGCTCGGACTCCTTGCCCTCCTTGCTGATCCCGAAGTACTTCGGCTTCTGGGCCGAGTTGGCGGAGAAGAAGGCGGCGTTGTCGCTGCCCTTGCGCATCGTCAGCGCGATGAAGCCTTCCTCGGCCAGCTCGAACTCCCTGCGCTCCGACACGAGGACCTCCGTGGGGATCTTGGTCTGGATCGAGCCCATGGCCTCGAACTGGTGCAGCGGCAGATCGTAGACGGCGCCGCCCCCCTGGGGGCCGATGATGTTGGCGCACCAGCGGTACTGGGCGAAGCTCTCCGTGATCCGGCTTGCCAGGGCGAAGGCGGTGTTGCCCCAGGCGTAGCTGCCGTGGCTGTCGGAGACGCTTTCCCTGTAGTTGAAGCTCTTGACCGGCGCGTTTTCCGGGTCATAGGGCAGGCGCAGCAGGAAGCGCGGCAGCGTGAGCCCCACGTAGCGCGCATCCTCCGTCTCGCGGAAGGACTGCCACTTGATGTACTGCGGCCCCTCGAGGATCGACTTGATGTCCTTGAGGTTCGGCAGCGCGCTGAAGTCGTTGTAGCCGAAAAAGGCCGGGCTCATGGCGGCAAAGAACGGCGCATGCGCCATCCCCGCCACGCTGGCGACGTACTGGAGCAGCTTCATGTCCTGCGGGCCGGGGCCGAACTCGTAATTGCCCACCAGCACCCCGTAGGGCTGCCCGCCGAACTGGCCATACTCGCTCGTGTAGATCGTCTTGTAGAGCCCCGACTTGGGGATCTCGGGCGCGTCCTCGAAGTCCTCCAGCAGATCGCCCTTCGAGACGTTGAGCATCTCGATCTTGATGTTTTCCCGGAAGTCCGTGCGGTCCACGAGAAACTTCAGGGACCGCCAGCCCGACTCGAGCTTCTGGAAGTCCTTGTGGTGAAGCACCTCGTCGAGCTGCATGCCGAGCTTGCGGTCGATCTCGGCGATCATGTCGTCGACGACGGCCCTGGACACCTTGGCCGCTTTCCGGCCGGGTGCGAGCATCTGCGCGAGCAGCGCCTCGACCCCCTTGCGGGTGATCGAATAGGCCTCGTCGGAGGGCTGCAGCCTCGTGGCCTGCACGATCTCCTCCAAAAGAGAGGTCTCGCCGGCGCTCTCGGCCGCAGCCGTTTTTTCCAGTAGTTTTCCCTTGCTCATCTTTTTCCCTCCCTATTCTTCGATGCCGATCTCGGCGAGAAGCTTTGCACTGGCGGTTTCATCCTTGAGCAGCTCTTGGATCTTCTTGCGGAATTCCGGGACATTCGACAGGGGGCCCTTCAGGGCCCGCAGGGCCTCGCGCAGCTCGAGCAGGCGCTTGAGCTCGGGGACCTGTTCCACGATCGCCTCGGGGCCGAAATCCTTCATCGACTCGACCTTGAGGCTCAGGGTCATGGCATCGTCGGCGTTGCCGGAGAGCCGGTTGGGCACGCTGAGGTTGAGGCGGACCTCCTGGGCCTTCAGCACTTCGTTGAAATTGTCCTTGTCGATGTTGACGGGTTCTCGCCGCTCCAGGGGGCGATCGTCGGTCCGGCCGGTGAAGTCGCCCATCACGAGCATCTTCAGGGGCAGCTCGACCTCTTCCTTTGCATCGCCGATCGCGGGGCGATACACGATGTTGACTCTTTCCTTCGGCGCGATTGACGGGTCCTTAGCCATGATTTCCTCCTCGGTTTTATTTCATTTCCATTTGTTTTCAGCTTTTCTCCAGGCGGACCGCCTCGGCCATGTCCAGCCGGGCGATCCGGTACAAGACATCGGCCGTTTTCACTCTGAACGACGCATCCGTCTGGGACTCCAGCCCCGACAGGATCAGTTTCAGCCCCCTGAGCGTCAGGGCCGGCTCGTACTCCTCCAGGCGGTAGGCATCGATATCGCGCAGGATCTGCTCGAGG
>Ga0208980_10000491_pt1 | contig 22251 bp, 19 predicted proteins | sample WetSurMetagenome_3_FD_187993 | JGI IMG/M metagenome (GOLD analysis project Ga0208980, IMG submission 187993) | Wetland microbial communities from Twitchell Island in the Sacramento Delta, sample from surface sediment Aug2011 Site A1 Bulk (version 2) | ecosystem: Environmental > Aquatic > Marine... | reverse complement strand
CCATCTGCTATAAATACCTGGCTTAACTGCAGAATGAAGTTCTTTTACCGGTATGTAAACGGATTGAAAGAACCGGAAATAGTTTCCGCGGATATCGACCCTGCAATGCTTGGGAATATTTTGCATGAAATAATGAGTGATCTCTATAGTGAGTATCGTGGTCAGGTACTTACAGGCGAAATACTTGACCATATATTAAAAAATACTGAGGCATTGCAAAGGGTTATTAAAGAAGCTGTACATAAAGAATTTAAAGTAGGAGGAAACGGAGTAGTAAATGGAAATGAACTGATTGTATGTGATGTATTAATGGCATTTGTGAAAAAGATCCTGTACAATGACAAAACAATAGCACCCATAACAATCCTCAGCCTAGAGGAACCATTCAGTTTCATGCTGACTGCAAATCCTGATGGAAACCAGATTGAACTTCGTACAGGAGGGGTAGTAGACAGGATAGATGTTGTTGCAGGTGTTACAAGAATTGTAGATTATAAAACCGGGATGGTTATTGACTCAATAAGTTCAATTGGTGACCTTTTTACCGAGGACAGGAAAAAGGATGCAGATGGATGGTTACAGACTTTGCTCTATTGTGAAGCATATATTGCTGTTAATAAGTCGGTTACAGTTAGGCCTTCCGTTTATAAGATAAAAAAACTTTCTGGTGGATTATTATCAGATGCGCTGAGGTTAAAATCAGATAACAAAACCGAACAGGTGATTGAAGACTACAATATTGTCAGAGATGAATTTATAAATGGTCTTAAAGAGATCTCCGGAAAAATTTTCAGCAGTAACGAGCCTTTTATTATGACAAGTGATATAAGGGGAAAATGCGGATATTGCCCATACCGGGTATTATGTAATCGTTAATCACCTTAACAGGTAGTTACCTATTACTTTTTTTCATATTTTGGCTTAACATTCTTAAAACAACATAAATGATAAGGATCTATTCAAACCATCAGATTGAGGTAAAAGATACAAAATTTGAAACTGATGATGGCAGGGTATGTTCAAAGACGGCAGTTATTACATTTCATGATGATGAAGGTGAAGAAATTGCCTCAGAATTATTTGGTGCCATAGATATTAATCAGGTTTACAATATGATAAGGGAGGGAAATGACCTGAATCTTGATAATTATTACATTTCTGAATTTTCTCTTTCTGTTTACAGGCGGCTTAACGGAATTGAAAAGAAAGAACTTGTATCGATTAAAGGGTTTTCTGCAAAAAATGCCTTTTTTGAAGCGAAGGTTTGCACAGATTTTTCTTTCTCTTCATTTTCCGATGGTGATGTAAATTTTGAAGGGTGCCATTTTGCAAGAGGTAAGGTGCTGTTTAACGGGTCAATATTTGGCAAGGGAAATGTTATCTTTTCAGATACCTTATTCAGGGATGGTAATATCGAGTTTACAGGTGCTGTTTTTGGGGAAGGGGACTTTCTTTTTAAGAATGCAATAGTAAAAGATGGTATCAAGGATTTTCAGGATATTCAGTTTGGCAGGGGAGAGGTTAGCTTTGCTAACACTGAGTTTAACAGTGGGGAACTGTTGTTTATAAATACACGTTTTAACAGTGGCAGGTTTAATTTTAAGGTTACCAGGATTGTTGGCGGGAAGGTGGATTTTCATTATTCGGTTTTCAAAGACTGCGAGATAATGTTTGAAAGAACCGAATTCGGAAACAGCAGGGTGGACTTCAGAACTGTTGATTTTGGGTCAGGAAGAATAAATTTTAACCGCTCAGTCTTTGGGAATGGGGAGGTTAATTTTGAAGGTGCCTCCTGCAAAGCAGGTAAGATCCAGTTCAAGAAAGCAGAGATGGGTTCCGGACCAAAGTATTTCAACCTTATGGAAATGGTTGATACTGATATCAGTTTTGAGAGGACCGAATTCGGAGATGGTGATGTAAGTTTTTATGAATCAGAATTCCATACTTTATCACTTAAATCATGTCACCTCGATCATTATGTTGATCTTCGATTGTCGAAAGCTCAATTGCTCGATATATCTGATACAATTGTCCGGGATATAATTGACCTTGAACCTTATGACTTCCCTGTTCAGATTAAAACACTGGATATGTCGGGCATGAGACTCATTGGTAAACTATATATCGATTGGAGGCACAATAAATGTAAAGAAACTATAATTAATCAGGAAGGAACGACATTGCATCAAAAAGCAGAACAGTTCAGAATTCTTAAAGAAAACTTCAGCGGTACTGGTAAATATGAGGATGAAGATAAAGCCTATATTATGTTCAAGCGTTATGAAGCAAAGTCATGGCTTACAGAACAAAAGGAAAAAGGTGGCATAATAAAAATAGTAAGCCACGTTCCAAACGGCTTTCAATGGCTTGTATTTGACAAGATTGGCCTTTATGCTACCTCGCCAGGTCGTGTTCTGCTGAGTGTTGTTATGTTCTGGCTATTCTTCGGATCGGTCTATTTTATAGTCGATCTTTCAGGTCTGGGAAGAACTGTTTCCTCAGTAAATAATCCGGACCATTTATCAGTACTTCTTCAATCATTCTACCATAGTGCAATAACCTTTTTCACAATTGGCTATGGTGATGTATATCCTGTGGGACTGAGCAGGGTTATTTCAGGTCTCGAAGGGTTTATGGGTGTTTTTATGATGTCCTATTTCACAGTAGCTTTTGTTCGTAAAGTTCTCAGATAAGATTATTTCTCCATTTCCTTTTGAAGGGCAGCCATTATTATTGCGGTAACAGCTGCCTCATCTCCTTTGTTTCCGAGTTTGCCTCCGGCCCTGTCGATCGCCTGCTGCTGAGTATTAGTTGTCAGAACACCAAATATGAAAGGAAGATTATATTCCATATTAAGTTGTGTAATCCCTTGTGTGACTCCCTGGCATATATAAGAGAAATGAGGTGTTTCACCCTGGATGACACATCCCAGACAGATTACAGCATCAAGATCATCATATTCTGCCAGGAACTGGGCACCAAGTGTCAGTTCAAAACTTCCCGGAACATGCTTTAAAACAATATTTTCATCTTTTGCTCCGTGTTTCTTTAATGTATTTACTGCACCATCAAGCAAAGACCATGTAACTTCCCGGTTCCAATCTGATACTACAATACCAAATCTCATCTTGCTTGCATCAGGTACATTATCTGTAACGTATTCTGATAAATTAGTTGTGCTCATATGGATAATTTTAAAATAAAAACGCATCTGCCTCATATAAAATTGAGCCGGATGCGCTGAATTATTAATCGGGGTATTCCCTTGTTACATTTATTTAATAAGGAGTTTGACCCTTGCAATGTATTTATCAATTGATGATCCTTCAGTACTCTCGGGATAATCACTCTCAATTCTTTCATACACCTTAAGAGCATCAGAATATTTTCCGGTCAATTCATATAATTCTGCCGCTTTCATAAGGAATAAGGGAGTATTAAATGAATTCAACCCAAATTCAGCAGCTTCTAAATATTTTGAAACCCCTTTGTCAAGATCACCCAGCTCCACATATGCATCGCCTGTTGCACCGATTGCTAATGATCCGAGAACCTTATCTTTTTTGGAATATTTATCCAGGAAATCTATTGCTTCCTGATATTTTCCAAGTTGAAGATAACAGATACCTGCATTGTATCTTGCCAGATTGCCGGCGTTAGTCAGTTTGTAATCCTTAATTATATCAAGAAATCCCAAATAGTTGCCGTCACCGTTTAGCGCCAGATTCAAAGAATCCATTTCGAAATACCTTTCTGCCTGATACATCTGAGACTGTGCCTCATCGTTTTTCTTGCCAAGATAAAGCCGGCCTAGCCAGAAAAGACCTACCAATACAACAATAACTCCTAATCCTATAAGTAAGGTCTTATAATTTTCTTCCAGAAATTGTTCCGTTCTTGTCAGTGTCTCCTCAACATTTGAAATGGTCTGTGGATTTACATCCTTTTTATTACTTGCCATATTGGTCTTTACAGTTTAACTTCAAAATTTACCACCGCAAAAGTAATTTTTTTCAGGTAATTCTGAAATAAATATTTTAAAAAATAGAAAATAAGGTCATTTGAACTGCAAACAATAGTAAAATCAATTGTTAAGGTTCCTAAAAAGTTAAGGTCTGCCTTTGTCCTTTACAATATTAAAAAATTAAAATATCTACTGTTTCTTTCTACCTTTGTCTTCAGAACTCCTAACATATTTAATATTTTAAATGTATCTTAAAAATCTTTCACTGACAAATTTCAAAAACTACGAGCTGACCGAGCTTGAGTTTTCACCCAAAATAAACTGTTTTACCGGCAATAACGGTGTCGGTAAAACCAATATTCTTGATGCTATCCACTATTTGTCACTCACAAAAAGTTTTTTTAATAACATCGATAGTATAAGTATCAGGCATGGAGATGATTATTTCATAATCCAGGGAACTTTTGAGAGGGATGGGGATGAAGATCGTATCTACTGCGCATTTCAGAGGCAAAAACAAAAATTATTAAAGAGGAACGGAAAGGAATATCAAAAGCTTTCTGACCATATTGGGAGATACCCTGTGGTAATGATTTCACCAGCTGACAGTGCACTGGTTACAGAAGGAAGTGATGACCGGCGGCGATTCATGAATAAAATAATCAGCCAGTATAATACTGAATATCTCGATGCTGCTTTAAGATATAGCAAAGCTCTTCAGCAAAGAAACAAACTTCTCAAGGATTTCAGGTCTTCTGGTAAATTCGATAATGACGCACTTTCCATCTGGGATGCCCAGCTTGTCAGATATGGAACTTATGTATATAATGAGCGTGAAGTACTTATCAATGAGCTCATTCCTGTTTTTCAGGAATATTATTCCAATATCTCCTCAGGTAAGGAAAAGGTTAGACTTAATTATCGTTCGCATCTCTCGGAAGGTAATTTTCTGGAATCACTGAACAACTCTTTAACCAAAGACAGGTACCTGGAGTACACTACAGTTGGCATTCATAAAGATGACCTTCTTCTTGAAATGGATGATTACCCCGTAAAATCACTTGGATCGCAGGGACAACAAAAATCATATCTTGTGGCTCTGAAACTGGCAAAATTCGATTATATAAAAAGAAAGGCCGGATTTTCTCCAATTTTGTTACTGGATGACATTTTTGATAAGTTTGATGCAGAACGTGTAGAACAGATAATCAGGCTTGTGGGGAATCACAGATTTGGGCAGATCTTCATAACTGATACACATCAGAATCGTCTTCAGGAAATTCTGACATCGCATAATACCGAGTATAAACTTTTCAATATTACCGGCAATGGGGTGGAGGAGGTAATACAGAACGGGAAACAGTAAAATGAGACGAAGTAAAACCATAACCCTTGCCGAAGCAATAAGAGATTATATCAATGAGATGAAGCTCGGTGGAAAATTAAGTGAGGTAGGTATTATTAACTCATGGGAAGAAATTGTCGGAAAGGCAATCAGCTCCCGGACAACCAGAATTTATATCAAAGATCATGTACTTTATGTCCATCTGAATTCTTCAGTTGTTCGCAATGAATTGCTTATGCTTAGGGAAGTACTCAGAGAAAAGTTAAATGGTAAAGCAGGCTCTGAAGTAATAAAAGATATTGTCCTTCGCTAGTGCATTTTGTATAATTATGGAGTTCTTACAGGTAATTAGCAGACTCAAATAAAATATATTTCGAATTTGATTTATCGAAAGTAAAAACTATATTTATCCCTGTTTTTGTCTGTCTGATAATCGCAGGTGAATAGTTGGTTTTTAATTTTAATATTTCAAAAAGAGATGTCTGTTAATTCCGTATTTTCTGCTAATGCATTTGATCAGGAGAAAAAATATTTTTTAAAATATCTTGTGGATACAGGCGGACCTGAACTTCAGGATTATTTTAAATTCACCTCACTGGTTGATAATCTGAATACGGAACATCTTGATAGTTTCAGGGAAATTTTAAAACCTGTTCTTGATAGAAATACTCTGATCGGCCATGGTTTTGAGAAACCATTCGGATATCCCGGTGATTTTTCCCTTATCAATAACATTTACTATTTTCATATTAATAAGGACGAAAGATACCGGAAATGGGATATTTTCTTTCAGAATCAACCTGCAGCAATTGCTGTAAGAAACAGAAAGGAATATTTCCTGAACTACTGTAACAAGTTAATAGCTCAGAATAAAAGTGTAATCAGAGTTCTGATTCTGGGCTCAGGGCCGGCAACAGATGTAAATGAATTTCTTTCAGATCATTCTGACAGCCATATTAACTTCGATCTAATTGATTTTGATCAGAATGCTATTGATTTTTCAAAGGAAAAAAATAAAAGATTCAATGGCATGATTTCTTATAACCGGATCAATGTTTTGCGGTATAAGCCCTATAAGATGTATGATCTGATTTGGAGTGCCGGACTCTTTGATTATTTCAAGGATAAGCATTTTGTCTTTCTGATAAGGAAGTATATAAATTGTCTGGCCGATGACGGGGAATTTGTAATCAGTAATTTCAGCACAGAAAATCCAACCAGAAAACTGATGGAGGTTTTATCAGACTGGAAATTAAATCACAGGAGCAAATCAGATCTGCTACACATAGCATCAGCTGCTGGCATTGAAAAAGAGAGGGTGATCATTGATACAGAACCACTGGGGATAAACCTATTTCTTAAGATTCGGGCAGAAAAGAATTGAAGTTTCAATAATTATTTATATAAACCTTGACAGATGAATTTTCTTAAAGGCACAACAATAAACTTATTGGGATTACCATCGGCTTCACAGGGATCGTTGACTTTTAACCGCCTGACACTCTCTTTCTCAGGAAATATGTCTTGTTATGAGAAAGATTACCTTGAGGACTATTTTATCAAATCATTAGTTCCTTTCAGATTTTCTTTAATCCTTGCAATGGTCTTTTACGGTGCATTCGCATTTCTGGATGCAAATACGGTTCCAACTCTGAAAGAAGTCTTCTGGTTCATAAGATTCGGGATTGTTTTCCCGGTCCTGATAAGTGTATTTGCCTTTTCATATTCTAAAATATTCAAAAAATATATGCAGTATATAATTTCATTTATAATGTTCCTCACCGGATTCGGGATCATTATTATGATCATTCTTGCTGCACGAGTTTCAAATTATTCCTACTATGCAGGTCTTATATTAATATTCATTTTCGGATATACTTTTATCAGGGCCAGATTCATTTATTCTTCTATTTCAGGATGGCTGATTGTTGTAGCTTATGAGATTTCGGCAATCTGGATATCTGATACTCCTATCCAGATACTTATAAATAATAATTATTTTTTCATCAGTGCTAATGTTATTGGTATGTTCATCAGCTATTTTCTGGAATTGTCTTCGCGGAATGATTTTTATATGCGGAAATTATTACAACAGGAGCAGGAAAATGTACAGATTGCCAATAACGATCTTGAAAAAAGGGTGAGAGAGAGGACAGAACAGCTTACCAATGCAAATCAGAATCTTAAAAAAGAAATTGAGACACGCAAAAAATATGAAGTTGAAAGAGCTGAGCTTGAGACACAACTGTTCCAATTAAAAAAAATGGAAACAATAGGAACCCTGGCGGGAGGTATAGCCCATGATTTTAATAACATTTTAACACCAATTCTCGGATATACCGACATGGCACTCGAAGAACTTCCTGAGGAAAGTACTCTAAAGTTTGATATTGAGCAGATAAACAGTGCCGCAACAAGAGGAAAAGATCTTGTTCAGCAAATACTCACATTTAGCCGGGAAGTAAATTTTGATAAAAAGCCAATTCAGTTAAACGTCGTAGTTGTAGAGGTATTGAATCTACTCAAGGCATCTTTCCCTCCAGGGATAGAAATCAGGCAGAGTCTTAAACAGGATATTGGAACCATTCTTGCCGATTCTACTCATATGCATCAGATAATAATGAACTTATGCACCAACGCAAGTTATGCAATGATGGATTCCGGTGGAATTCTTGAAGTAAAACTTGATGTCATCAAAGTTGATAATAAATTGGCTAAACAGATTACAAATCTTAAAAAGGGAAATTATATAAGACTTGTAATATCAGATACGGGTCATGGGATGGACAGCAAAACAAAGGAAAGGATCTTTGAACCCTTTTTTACCCGCAAGGAAGTGGGGTCAGGCTCAGGGCTCGGGCTGTCAGTTGTCCATGGCATCGTAAATAATTATGATGGTGCTATTACTGTAGACAGTACTCTGGGGAAGGGTACCTCATTCACCATTTATCTTCCGCAGTTTGGAACAAGTCTTCTTAGCCAGGACGAACTAAGCAAAACCCTTAAAAAAGGGAACGAATATATTCTGTTTGTTGATGACGAACAGGAAATTACATATATGGGTAAAAAGATGCTTGAGAACCTGGGATATAAGGTCACTATTAAAAGTGACAGTTTATCTGCACTTGAAGAATTTAAGTCCGATCCTTTGAAATATTCGTTACTGGTAACCGATCAGACAATGCCTAAAATGTTTGGCACTGAACTGGCAGCCCGGATCAAAGAGATCCGGCCCGGAATGAAGGTTATCATTATTACCGGATACATCGATAAAATTTCAGAAGAGCTGATTACGAAAAATGGGATATCAGAAATAATCATGAAGCCTATCATATTAAGCGATTTCAGTAAGGTCATCAGGAAAGTTCTGGATGAAAATTAATATTAGAATAAATTAAAATGGCAAAAATCCTTGTTATTGACGACGAAACCTCAATTGCAGTCATGTTAAAGAAAATGCTTGAGAAAGCCGGACATGAAGTAGAAATTGCAATAAATGGAAATGAGGGGATGATGCTTTTTGATAAATTTCATCCTGAACTTCTTGTCACTGATATTGTTATGCCTGAAAAGGAGGGGCTGGAATTAATTTTTGATCTTCGAAGAAAAAATCCGGAATTAAAGATTATTGCAATTTCTGGTGGAGGAAGGTTTCAATATGGTGGATACCTTACCAGTGCAAAACATCTTGGGGCAAACATGGTTTTTCAGAAACCATTCGATCATAAAGCATTCATGAACGGCGTTTCAGAGTTGTTAAAAATACATGGTTAAGATATCAGACCCTATCCTCAATAATATAAGTCTTATCTGATATATTAATATGTTTTCTGAATGACTTGTGAGATATGAAATGATAAATATTCCCCATGCAGGTCACACTTACTTTTCTGTTTTCAATCTCAATAGAAATAGTTGAAGAATCATCCTTTTGCAAAAGTAAATCTGCCAGTAATAAAGCTTTTTCAATTCCGTCTCCGCGTTTGAAATTCCATACCTCATCAGGCAATGCCAATCTCTTATGGTCATAAATTGAATCATCCGGCATAGAATGGAGGATGTTATATACTTCTGCTGCACTCTTCCCTTGCAGGTCTGTGAAGCAGACAGGGTTCCTTTCACAAGAAGCCTTAATGTAAGGAAGCCAGTCAACTTTATCCATTTGTCTGTAAACATATAGTGCAAGCAGTGCCTGTTCAGATCTTAGGCTTTGTTTGTTGATAAGTGATATAATCTTTTCCCTACTGTCGTCAACTGATAAAACAAGTCTGTCTGTACTGACATAATTCTTCTCAAAGTCAGGAATTTGCGGATTAATGAAAATGAAGTCATTAAGCTCGGTAAACATTTCATGAATAATACTTTCATAATCAGTCCCTGCTGCTATTATAAATTCATTTTCAATCTCGTTCATAGTTTTTCCGGCATGTTCATTGAGAATGACTTCAATGTCATTCAGCATGATCTTTCCCTGTATTGGACTTAAATGAAACTCATCTCCTTCAATCTCTTTTACAAGATGGTCCCTTGTTTCTGCAGAGACATTGAATTTGCTTGTATGTTCATATTCAAACATTTTTTCAAGCGAAATATATCGTCTCTTACCTGCACAGTCGCACATGAACTGAAACAAAGTTTTATATTTTGATTTGAAGCGCAGGAAATTTATGAAAATCAGGTTGGTCAGTTCAGTGGTAAGGAAATCCTTAAGCCTGACTGAAAAATGGGAATAGGCACTTTTGTCAATTGTTGCTTCTTTATACAATGTATGTATATATCCTGAAATATGTGAAACAATTGTAACCTTTTCATTCTCCATTGCCCGTCGGGCTTTTTCAGATAACGAAGTTCCGTTATACCACATATTTTTTGTAACGATCCGCCTGTTATTTGTTATTAATCCGTCCTTTTCTAAAATGAAATTCTGAGAATGCAACGGTGTGGCAATAAGGAAAATCTTTTCCAGCGGGATCCTTCCGACAACAAACATTGCAGCTGCATAAAGGGCTGACAAAGAAACACATTCTCCTGCTCCTGTTGTGAAGTTCTCCTTAAATCTGAAAGCTCCCATTGCTTCAATGGTTTCTGTCTTCCAGTACGGAATAATATCCGAATCGTACTTGTCGAGACCGAAATGTTTTCTTATATCAATATCGAAATAGTATTTATCACCTTCGTATCCAAAGAGTGCATTTGACTGTTTGAGCATCTCCATGTCGAAAAAATCACTAAACCTCCTTATTTCAGCGGTTTTGGAAGTAAGCCCCCATGTTGAGAGATCGAGGTTGAATACATAGTTCTGAATAATATATTGTTTTATCCGGTTAGCTTTGTTTGTGAAGCTCTTTTTTTCTATATCCTTAAACCACGGATCTTCCCTCCATTTCCAGAGTTCAGGTGACATAATATCAGCAAGAACAAGTGGAAAGAAAAGCTCGGGGAAGATAAAGATCTCCATATCCGAAAGGGTAAAAGCTGAAGAATACTTTTCCAGTAGTTTTCTGTCGGAAAAGTCTTTATTCAAGTATGAATCCATAAAATATAATATTGTCTGCTGAGCTAGTAACAGAGAATGGAGTCTAAAGTTTAATAGAACCTGTCAATTTCTGAAAAGAAAAAATTTGCCTCTCTGATGGCATTTTCATCACTATCTGATCCATGGACAGCATTCATCTGAACCGAAACAGCAAATGTTTTCCTGATTGTGCCGGGCTCTGCTTTATTCGGATCTGTTGCCCCAATAAGCTTTCTGAATTCATTAACTGCATCTTTGTGCCTAAGAATCATCACAACGACTGGTCCTGATGTCATAAACTCAATAAGTCCTTCAAAGAATGGTTTATCTTTATGAACAGCGTAAAACGATTCCGCCTGCGGAAGGGTAAGTCTGACCATTCGCATTGCTGAAATTTCAAATCCACCCTCATTTATCATCGCAAGGATGGGCCCCGTTTTTCCTGTTCTTACAGCATTTGGCTTGATAATGGAAAAAGTAAAATCATTGTCCATATGATATTATTTTTGATGCTTAATAAAAAAATTGGTCTTCAGGAATATTATTTATCTTTACCCACTTAAAAATAAAGCAGTAAATGTGATAGATTTATCCAAATATACAAAAGAATTATCGAAACTTTTTTCATCGTCAGATAATATATTGCTTATTTGCCATATCAACCCTGATGGTGATGCAATAGGTTCACAATTAGCCTTATATCATTATTTAAAGTTAAAGGGTAAGAATCCAAAATTAATGGCTCCAAACAATCTTCAGGAGTTTTTGAAGTGGATGGACGGAGCTGAACAGATAAAAATCTTTATTAAAGAAAGAAAAGAGTGCAGGAAACTGATTGGAGAGGCAGATCTAATTGTAATGCTGGATTTTAACCAGTCGAACAGGTTGGGGGAAGCGGAAGATTTTGTCAGAGTGTCACATGCCAGGAAAGTTATTATTGATCATCACCTCGATCCGGGAGACTTTGCTGATGTTATCATTTCCGTACCATCAAAGTGTTCGACATCAGAACTCGTTCATGAGCTGATATGTGAAATGAATGAAGGACAATTCATTAACAGACCATATGCCGAAGCACTTTATGTGGGAATAATTACTGATACAGGCAACTTTGAGCATGGATCTTACTCTTCCAGAACATTTCGGATTGTTGCAGACCTTCTTGATTCAGGGATTGAGAAGGAATATATTCTTAATAAGATTTATAATAATTTTTCTGCCGAAAGGATAAGACTGCAGGGATATGCTCTGAATAAACGGATGGTTGTCCTTCCAGAATCTAATACAGCATATATATATCTTACAAAGGAGGACCTGAAAGAATATAACTATGTAAAAGGCGATACCGAAGGATTTGTAAACATGCCCTTATCAATAAAAGGAATACGCTTCTCGGCACTGTTTATTGAAAAAGAAAACTTTATAAAAATCTCATTTCGCTCCAGCGGCGATTTCCCTTCCAATGAATTTGCTTCAAAATACTTTTCAGGAGGTGGACACATGAATGCTTCAGGAGGAGAATATAATGATACTCTAGACAAGACCATTGATTATTTCCTGAAAGTTCTTAAAGAGAATATATGGCGGTTTGAAAAAAAAGTATAAAAAGATGCCGTTAAAGTATTCAATAATTATATTATTCACTTTATTATCAGTTTCATGCAGGAATAATCCGGGGAAACCTGTCTCAAACAGAAAACCTGGTAAAGAGGAGATGGCAGACCTGAACAGGTACTTCATTCAGAAAGACAGGGAAAGAATACAAAACTATATAGAACGAAAGAACCTGAGGATGATTGAATCTCCAACCGGACTCTGGTATCAGATTATCAATGAAGGCGAGGGAGATAAATTTACTGATAATGATAAAGTGGTCATTGAATATGAGTGCTCACTACTTGATGGAACAAAATGTTATTCTTCAAAAGCCCTTGGACCAAAGGAAGTTATATTAGCAAGAAGTGAAATGGAGCAAGGTCTTAATGAAGGTCTCAGGATGTTGAAGCCAGGTGGTGAAGCAATCTTCATTCTACCTTCATATTTAGCTTACGGAATGCGCGGAGATGGAAAAATGATACCATCGAGAGCTGTTATTGTCTATAATGTTAATATCTTGCGCGCCAAATAATATTTGGAACGATTTTTGCGTTTAATATCCGATTTTATACAATTTATTAATAATTCGTTTTATGATTAGAAAACATAGTGTGACTTCACTGATGCTTCTGGCAGCTGTTTTAGTTCTGTCAGTTAGTTCATGCGATCCTGGGGCTAAATATGAGAAACAAGAGAAAGCAGAGATACAGGATTATTTCAGTAACAACCCGAACCAGACTTTTGTGGAAGAACCAAGTGGATTATATTATTATGAAGTACAGGCTGGTACAGGAATTAGGCCGGTCAAACATGATACAGCATGGGTAAAATATACAGGTAAATTCCTTGACGGAACAGTTTTTGATACCAACGTCGGAAAAGCTGATTCACTTAAAGTTCCGGTAGATGAAGGATGGTTGATTCCGGGATTTGATGAAGGAATAACTCTTATGAACAAAGGTGGAAAAGCGATGTTGCTTTTACCATCAAGTCTGGCATATGGACCAACCGGATATTATATAATAGGTCCATATACACCCCTTTTATTTGATATAGAGCTGGTTCGTGTTAAGAAAGGACCGGTCAAGTAGAGCTATTGCATTACGAAAACAGCAAGTTTGCCATTTAAGGATGGCAAATCTCTTTTCCATTCGGAGATTTTCATTGTCCTTATAGATTCGGTTGATAATGTTATGTCAACTGCAATGCAGAGTTTGGTTTCATTATGACAAATTGCTGTAATTGTTTCCAGCAGCTTCTGGTTGCGATATGGGGTCTCCATAAAGATCTGAGCATATCCTTCGCCGGCCTTCTTTTCAAGATCTCTGAGTTTAGCTGATCGTTCAGCCGGCTTAATCGGAAGATATCCGTTAAACGTAAAATTCTGACCATTAAGCCCTGATGATATTAATGCCAGAATAATTGATGAAGGTCCCGATAAAGGAATTACTTTTATCTTTTCCTGATGAGCAAGTGCAACTATTCTTGAGCCGGGATCAGCGATGCCCGGAAGTCCTGCCTCACTCATTATTCCGATATCCGATCCTTTCAATACCGGTTCAAGGTATTGTACAATATCCGATTCATTGGTGTGTTCATTCAATTCAAAGAAAACAGAATCGTTTATTGGAAACTCTTTGTCAATAAGCCTTAAAAATCTTCTTGCGCTGCGTATGTCTTCAACTATGAAAAACCTTAAGAGTCTTGTAAGACTTATCACTTTTTCAGGGATTACTTTCAGAAAGTCATCTCCGCCTAATGTCACAGGTATAAGGTAGATCCTGCCGCTCACAATAAAAAGTTTGATTATTCAAATATAACAATTAAACCATTTATGACTGTACTGAGAAAAATTATCCTGCATGTTGCCTTTTACTAATTTTTAATATAGGTTTGTCTTGAAAATATTTTATTGTGAAAATAACATTTCTTGGTACTGGCACATCGCAGGGTGTCCCGGTAATCGCCTGTGAATGCAATACATGCCTTTCTTCAGATCTGCACGATAAGAGACTCAGAACTTCTCTTCTTCTTGAAACAGAAAAAACAACCCTGCTTTTTGATGCAGGTCCTGACTTCCGCCAGCAGATGCTGAGGGAAAATGTGAAAAACCTTGATTCTATTCTTCTGACACATGAACACAAAGATCATATTGGCGGACTTGATGATGTCAGAGCGTTCAACTATAAAAGCCAGGACGCGATTGATATTTATGCAGAAGAGAGAGTTCAGAAAGCACTGAAAAGAGAATATTCATACGTGTTTTCCGAGTATCAGTACCCTGGAATTCCAAAAATGAAACTCATCTCTATTCCTGAACATAGCTTTAAGGTGAAAGGTATTTTAATTGATCCTGTAAGAGTATTTCATTACAGATTACCAGTCTTTGGTTTCAGAGTTGGTAACTTTGCATATATAACTGATGCCAATTATATTCCGGAAGAGAGCAAAGAGAAAATATTTGGTGTCAAATACCTGGTTATTAATGCCCTCCGAAAGGAAAAACATATTTCTCACTTTAGCCTCAGGGAAGCAATTGACCTGATAAGAGAGATTTCACCAAAAAAAGCATTTATTACCCATATAAGCCATCAAATGGGTTATCACTCAGAAGTTTCAAAAGATTTACCACAGGGTATATATCTTGCTTACGATGGTCTTAATTTTTTATGCGATGAATGATCAGAAAAAACATAACAGCTATTTTTTCTTATATGACTTTACAAGTTTTTTCTGATATCCTGGAGAAAAGTAGTACCTGTTCCTGCCTAGCTGCTCGGTATTTACCTTCGAGGCCTTTTTTCTTTTCTGATAGTAAGGATTTTTTCTGCTGGATGAACAAGCTGTAACCAAGGCAATCAGAAAGAAAATTAAAAAATATTTCAGTATTTTAATTACTTTAGACATTGCCCCATCAGGTTTGAATCAACTTTAAAAATACAATATTTTTATCTAAAAGAAGAAAAATGACAAAATAATCTGCCAGACCATTTTTTGTTTCGATAGAATTAAAACTTTTTTTAAATGGTTTGTATGTTTTATATTGCACTGTATATTTAATATCCTATGGGTAGAATGAGTCCAACGCATGAAAAATAGATTATTTATTTAAGTGGTAACAATTTAATTGATATACTAAAAACTGATCAATGAATCTGTATGGGAAAAAAGCCGGAATTGCCAGCATTATCCTGATTATTTTATCATATTCCGGATCCTCTCAGTTATTATCTAACGTAGGTTTTAACAATAAATCAGGACTTAACGCAGAAAATATCGTTTTAACTGACAGCAGCATAATAAATCTGTCAAAAAACAAACCTCTGTTCAGCTTTCAATTAAACGGGAATCTTCATAATTCAGCAGAAGTAAATGCCATAAAAACCGAAGGGCAGTTTTCACAGACATTTGAAAATGTTCTAATTGTGAATAGCAGGATGGAAACACCCTCTTCCACAGGATTGAAAGGAGAAATAGTCTTCGAAAACAGTGGAAAGGATACAATTTCCATAAGTAATATTGTCCCTTTTGGAGAGGATATTAATTCAGTATATATAACAGGGAAAGGTCCATGGGATCTGGCCAGAGCCTGGTTGTTTCGTCCCGGATTCCGTCCGGTAAGGGTTATTTTGCCTGATAATGCCTGGGAATTGGGTTATTCTTCATTCTATGCCGGCAATGAGATTTCAGTTTGTGCACTTGCCCGACGCACACAGGTTGATGGGGGGCAGAAGCAGCGATATGAAACAGTTTTGCCACCAAAAGCAAAAGTAGTATATTCTGTTTATGCCGAAGTTTTTAAAGGTGAGTGGCATAATGGCCTTCGTCTGATGTTCAGAGACAGATATTTGCACGACCTTGAGAAATTTGATAACTCCATGTATGAGCGACAGGATCTTAAATGGATAAAAGAGAGTTATCTGATTATACTTCAAATGGCCTGGGACAGGGAATTTTATGACAGGCTAAGTGGAAAATACACTTATCCCGATATGCTTAAAAAAAGCACTGAACTTTTCGGAAATATTGATGTCTTTGGAATTTGGCCAACGTGGCCAAGACTGGGCCTTGACGAGCGTAACCAGTGGGATTTATACAGGGATCTGCCAGGAGGGACAGAACAGCTCAGAAACTTCGCAAGAATGTCGCGACTGTCAAACACAAGGTTTTTTATCGCATATAATCCGTGGGACAACAGTACAAGAAAAGAGGATCACTATAAAGGAATGGCTCAGCTGATTTCAGATACTGAAGCGGACGGAGTGGTTCTCGACACAAGAGGAAATTCAAGCTATGATTTGCAGGCAGCAGCAGATAGTGTCAGAAAAGGTGTGGTTATGTACTCGGAAGGAATGGCAGTAACAAAGGATATGCCTGGAATTATTTCCGGTCGTGTCCATAACGCTATTTTTCTTAGTCCGGAACTTAATCTCAATAAGCTTATTAAACCAGATTTTTCTATTTTCAGAGTTTGTGATATCGGTGAGGCCATGATTCACCGTGAGATAGCAATCTCATTCTTTAATGGCTATGGTACTGAGCTCAATATGTTCCGGCCTGGCGGAAGGGATGATAATTACAGAGACGATCTTGATTACCTTGCACGTACAACTTTTACCCTCAGACAAAATAATGATGCATTTCTTGATTATAATTGGACCCCGTTGGTCGAAACAACCATTGATAATGTCTTTGTTAACCGCTGGAAATCGGGAGATAAAACGGTATACACAATTCTGAACATGCAACCGGAAGGTATAAACGGGAAACTTTTTAAAATTGAAATCACACCTGGAAAACATTATGTCTCATTATGGAATCACGAAAACCTGACACCGGTTAATGAGAAAGGTACTGTTTATCTCCCTTCCAGTGCACAGGGCTGGAACTCTTCATTTTCAGGAACCAGAAAGGAAGGTTCCGTGGATTGTATAGCAGAACTTCCGGTTTTAATCAGATCAGGTTTATCCGGCGATTCATTAAAAATCAACAGGACTGGTAACAGCAGATTATTAATATGGAAAGGAAATCCTTCTTATCGGTCAATACATAAAGAATTTAAAATAGTAAATGATACAGTAGTCAGTATTAAAGATCTGTTTGGCAATTACGAAGGCAAAATTGTTTTGCAACTTGTTGAAAATAAGAGGTTAATAGACGAAAACATTCTTGACATTAAAGGAGGAAAACCATGGATAATCAGCAATACAGTTCCAACTAAAAGATCTTCTGTTTTACCGGATGATATGGTTCTGGTTCCGGGTACTGTTTTTTCATTTAATGTAACTACAAGTGAGGATTTTATACCATATCCTGAGGTAAGCGGCTCAAATGTAAAGATTGATACTTTTCTCATCGATAAATATCCTGTTACCAATGCACAGTATCGCGAATTTGTTATGAATTCAGGCTATGTACCTGCAGATACAACAAGGTATCTGAGACACTGGCAATCCGGAATTTTTAAACAGGGACAGGATAAATACCCGGTTGTTTATGTTTCATATGAGGATATGAAAGCTTATGCCCGTTGGGCAGAAAAAAGACTACCAACACAGGCTGAATGGCAGCTTGCAGCTCAGGGCCCCGATAAAAGAAAGTGGCCATGGGGTGATGAATTTCACGGAACCTATTGTAATAATTCTTTTGACCGGCCAACTCCTGTTGATGCTTTCATCAAGGGACAGAGTCCCTATGGGGCGATCGATATGGTCGGCAATGTATGGCAAATGACCAATGATATGTATTTTAACGGAACAAATTATATGGCAGTGATCAGGGGTGGCAGCTATTACAAAGCTGAATCAAGCTGGTGGTATATACAGGGAGGCCCTCAGCCACTTGACAAGACGCAGATATTACTCCTGGTTTCCCCAGGTTTTGACAGAAGCTCAACTGTGGGTTTCAGGTGTGTGAAAGATATTGATAATAAGAGTTTTAATTATAAAAAGCAAAAATAAGATTGATTCTTAAACTTTTAGTTTTTTCTCAATCTCTATTATCTGGTTTCTGAAGTGTTTATCAGTATCAATAAGATTGTTAACAGTTTTACAGGCATGCAGCACAGTTGCATGATCCTTACCGCCAATATGTGACCCTATGCTGGCCAGAGATGCTTTTGTAAGGCTCTTTGAAAAGTACATTGACACCTGTCTGGCTTGTACAATTTCTCTCTTTCTTGTTTTTCCCTGTATAAGATCGATAGGAATCTTATAATAATCGCAAACAATCTTCTGAATATATTCGATAGTGATTTCGCGTCGTGCAGTACTGATAAGCTTCTCAACCATCAGTCTTGCCAGATCAAGTGTAATTTCTTTCCTGTTAAGAGTAGACTGGGCATAAAGAGAAATCAATACAGCTTCAAGTTCTCTTATATTGTTGGATATATTAACCGCCAGGAATTCAAATATTTCTTCCGGCAATTCGATACCGTCATTGTAAGCTTTTTTCTTAAGAATTGCCAGCCGTGTCTCATAATCAGGCCTCTGAAGATCAGCCTGCAGCCCCCATTTAAATCTGGACAGAAGTCTTTGTTCCATACCCTGCAGTTCTACAGGAGGTCTGTCGCAGGTCAGAATCAATTGTTTCCCCGATTGATGCAAATGGTTGAATATATGAAAAAATGTATCCTGTGTTTTTTCCTTACCTGCAAATTCGTGAACATCGTCGAGGATAAGAACGTCAATCATCTGATAGAAGTGGAGAAAATCATTTTTATTATTGTTTCTGACTGACTCAACAAACTGAGTCTGAAATTTATTTGCATTGACATACAAAACTGTCTTGTCAGGATGTTTCTCCTTGACAAGAATGCCAATTGCCTGTGCAAGGTGAGTCTTCCCGAGTCCGGAATCTCCATAGATCATAAGAGGGTTGAATGCAGTTCCGCCCGGATTATTACCAACTGCAATACCAGCTGATCTGGCCAGCCTGTTGCATTCCCCCTCAACGTAGTTACTGAAATTATAATCGGGATTAAGTTTAGGATCAAAGTGCACTTTTTTTATTCCAGGAATGACAAATGGATTTTTTATGGATGGTTGCGTAACATCAAATGGTACCTGGACGGGTCTGTTATTAAGGTCAGTTTTATTTCTTGAAGGATATCTTACAGTATATGGTTTACCATCTGAATAATTACTGTTCTCCATAACGACATTATATTCGAGCTTCGCATCAGTTCCAATCTCACGCCTGAGAGTTTTCCTCAGAATGTCAATATACTGTTCTTCCAGATACTCATAAAAGAATGGGCTTGGTACCTGAATAGTAAGGATATTGTTTTCAAGCTTTAAAGGAATTATTGGTTCAAACCAGGTCTTATAACTGATGGATGGAATTATGTCCCTGATTATTTGTAGACAGTTATTCCAAACGTCATTGTGTGACTTATTCATGAAGGTTATCTTTTTTTTCAATTTTTTAGGTTAGAATCAAGCCGATTCACGTAGCAATATTTGTAAAAAAAAAACTAATAAAAAAAATTTTTTTTGCTTGACTTTCTCAAATAAAGTATAATTTTTTAATCATCAACAACTTATGAAATGAATTATTTTTATTTTATTTAATATATTGAATATAAGTCAATTATGAAAAGGATATCTGGTTTGTCAGTGTAATACAACTCATTATGAGAGCTTACTCAAAAATTAACAATGTTAGTCTAAAACGAGGACTTTTTTGCTGTCGATTATGATTTCTATTTTAAGGTCAAGATAATCTGAATTTTAGTAAAAAACTATTTAGGAGCAGAACTTTTTTTGCCAAATAGTGAAAAGTGAATATACTTTTTAGGATTTGCCTTCATATCCTCTAAAAGCAGGTTTAAACTCTCAAGACTTTTGTTCAGATTTATATAAAGTGAATCATTTGTGAGTAGTTGTCCGGCGGTTCCTTTACCATCATTTAAATTATCAATCATAACAGAGGCATTCTCGAGGCTTGTTTTAAGGTTAAGAACTGAAGTATAAATATCAGCTGCTGCCAGGGAATCTGTTATTGTTTCCAGGTTGCTGAATGTTTTGCTCATCTTCCCGGAATTATCTGATAACATTTGTGAGAATTTGTTCAGATTGTCGATAGTGGACCGGAGTTGATTTTCTTTAGTTCCGATTATCTTTTCAAGGCTTGCGGTTGTGCCGTTTATGTTTGAAAGAGTGCCTCCAAGGTCTTTTTTGAAATCAGCGTCCATTACTTCATTTACAGAAGTTATAACAGAATCAAGCACTGTGATAAGATTGGCTATTTTATCTTTTACCGGAATAAGTTCAGTTTCCATTTTATCCATTAGTGATTCTGCCAGCCTTCCTGGTATTGTATCACCTTCAGCATATGTTCCGGGACCATTTCCATAAACAAACTGAACCTTCATTCCCCCCAGGAGTGAAACCGGGACTATCTCCGCTACGGTATTCTTTGGTAGTTTAAAATTCTTATCAACAGAAAATACTGCTAAAAGTCTGCCGCTTTGAGCATCTAAAAAATCAATTGACTGTACAACTCCTACTTTAAAGCCATTTACTTCGACAGGGCTCGATTCAGCTAATCCTCCTACTTTATCATAAACGGTATAATAAACTGCAGAACTTGATAAAAAATCTTTTCCCTTAAGAAAATTGTAAAGCCATATGAATACAATTATCGTTAATATTGTTGTTGCACCTACTTTAACTTCGTTCGAGATTTTTTTCATTCATAAGTGAGTATTATTTTTTCTTTTCCTGTTCCAGAGCTTGCTGCAAAGGTAATATTTTGTTGTTTTTTACTGCTATGACAAAAGCATCCGGATATATGGTTTCAAGTTTTTTTCTATATGACACTGCAGCGGAGTATTCAGTAAATTTTCCACTTGTATATCTGAACCGGTCTTGAGAGCCAATTTCAATAACATCACTTAGACCATTGAAATTTTCAGGTTTAATTTCAGTTTTCTGCGAGGATGCAGAGATCTGTACCATATAAACTAATTCTCCGTCTGGCGAATCTGCCTGGGCAGTAATGGGTCTTTTCTGAACTGAATCCTGGTCTTTAACGGCTGAAATACCACTCTTGCTGTCAATTTCATTGATATATTCACGGCAGGCCCTGAATAATGACGATGCTATATAATCCTGTCCGTCCTTTGAGTTAAGATATTTCTCTTCGGCAGGATTGGTTATGAAACCGGTCTCAGTCAAAACACTTGGCATTGTTGTCATGAACAACACCCAGAATCCAGCTTGTTTGACTCCTCTGTCAATTCTATTATTATTTTCCTTGTACTGGCTCTGGATTTCAGATGCAAGACCCGTACTTTGCTCCTGATATATGTTTTGCATAAGGGTGAACATAATATAAGATTCCGGTGATTTAGGATCAAATCCTTCGTATTTTGTGGAATAATCATTTTCAAGAAGGATTACCTCATTTTCTTTCATAGCGACATCCAGGTTTTGCTGGTCTTTAGCCAAACCCATGATAAACGTCTCGGTTCCATGAATATTTTTTGCGCTGGCCCAGTTAGCGTGTATTGAAATAAAGAGGTCAGCATTATTCTTGTTGGCAATATTAGCCCGCTCTTTTACTTCAACAAATGTATCATTCTTTCTTGTATAGATAACTGTTACATTCTTGATATTCTGTTCTATATATTCTCCTGTTTTAAGTGCTATAGGTAATGTTATATTTTTTTCAACACTGAACGATCCAACTGCTCCCGGGTCTTTCCCTCCATGCCCCGCATCAATTACAACTATCCAGTTTTTATCATTCTTTAAATATATTCCTGAAGTTGAAATAAACGTAATTGCAAGAAATAGAAAAATCAATGTTGTTTTATATATATTATTG
>Ga0208980_10000489_pt1 | contig 22284 bp, 21 predicted proteins | sample WetSurMetagenome_3_FD_187993 | JGI IMG/M metagenome (GOLD analysis project Ga0208980, IMG submission 187993) | Wetland microbial communities from Twitchell Island in the Sacramento Delta, sample from surface sediment Aug2011 Site A1 Bulk (version 2) | ecosystem: Environmental > Aquatic > Marine... | reverse complement strand
CGCGCTGGATTGCGCCTGTTCTCCGGCTGATCCAGCGGTTACAGGCTTGACGCCTGAAGTGCAACAGATCGCCGATGCGATCGTTGAGTCGATAACAATGATGAAGTAGCCGCCGCAAGGGATGGGTTGAAACATGCGACTGGGGCAAGAACGATGAGTAAGCCGATCGGATTGACGCAGGCCGCACAGTACGAAATCCGTGTGAAGGGCGAACTCGACACGCGCTGGCAGTCGTGGTTTGAGGGTATGACGATCACGGTTGCTGATGACGAGACGATCATCCGTGGCACGGTGGCCGATCAAGCTGCGCTGCATAGTCTGTTGACACGGATTCGCGATCTGGGCCTGCCGTTGATTGCGGTGAATCAGATTGAAATTGACGCTTCGCCAGAAAAGAGAAAATAAACCAGGAGGAAGTCAGACATGTCCGCCATCGACCAGATCGCCTACTCCCTGAAGCGGCGCGATGAAGTGCCCAATCAAGAATTGGCCAGAGCACTGGCAGAGGCACAGGATCAGGCCGGCATTCGCGAGATTGCCGCCAATCTGTGGAACCAGAACAAGAATATTCGTAGCGATTGCCTGAAGGTCTTGTACGAGATTGGCTACCTCGAGCCGGATTTGATCACAGGTTACGCGGGCGATTTTCTCAAGCTGCTGCGAGACAAAGAGAACCGCATGATCTGGGGCGCGATGATCGGGTTGGCAACGATCGCCGATCGGCGTGCACAAGAAATCTGGAAGCAGATCGACACCGTGATGGCCGCGGTGGAACAAGGTTCATTGATCACCGTCGTGTGGGGCGTGAAGACCCTCGCGCGCGTGGCGGCGGCCGACACGAAATATCGCAGGAAGATCTTTCCGTTCTTGCTGACCCAGCTGCGGACCTGTATTCCGCGCGATGTGCCTACACATGCCGAGAGTATGCTATGCGCGGTCGATAAGCGCAATCGGAAAGAATTTCTGGCTAGCCTGGAGGCGCGGCAGTCAGAGATGACACTGGCGCAAGTAACCCGGCTCAAGAGAGTGATGAAGCAGATCCCTGCGGCGTGAAAGCGTGGCGAGGTTCGCCACATAGACCACCACGGCATATAGGGCCGGGCGCGTGGCTAGAAAGGAAATGATCCATGTCCAATAATCCGGTAGTGTATTGGGAACTCGCTGCACACGATGCGGCAAAGACGGTGGAATTCCTGAAGAAAGTCTTCGACTGGGACTTTGCGTATGACGCGCGCACGACCATCCACGAACTGCCCGCGGAGTTGACGCCAGTGCAGGGAGGCGGCGTCTTCACACTGCGCCGCGCGAAGTTGCCGTTCCTGACGATCTACATCAAGGTGGACAACATCGATGCGAAAGTGAAATCGATCGAGGAGGCGGGTGGCTTCATCGTCGAGCCGCCGTTGGACCTGCCGGGCGGATCGCGCATCTGCCTGTTCAACGAGCCATCCGGCGTGACGCTGGCGATGATTCAGGCGGCGAAAAAGTAAGCGCAGGCTGCGCTGCGCAACACATGAGTGACGCGAAGTCAGCGCAGCACTGCTCAAGGAGTACATGATGTTTAACGGTAAACGCCAGGTCATTCTTGCGGGACTGTCGCTGATCGCCAGCCTGAGCCTCGTGGCTTGCGGCCCGACGGCAAGAGGTGTCCCTGTCACCCAACCAACGGCCACCCACACCCCGATTGTCCAGTCCACGCCCGCAGAAACTTTCTCGGAGCAGCAGGTTGCCACTCTCACTAGCCTGGAAAAAGTCGACGACTTTCCGCTCTACACGATGCGCTATTACGGATCAAGTGCATCAGCTTCAGCGGGCTTGAGGGCGGCCAATGCGAATTTGCCACGCACCTGGTCTTGTTCGTTGTTCGCGGCGTTGGGTAGTGCCGACAAATTCTATGGCCGCAACTTTGATTGGGTGAACAGCCCGGCTTTGCTGCTGTTTACCCATCCCACTAACGGTTATGCGTCGGTCTCGATGGTGGACCTGGCCTATCTGGGATTTGGCGACAAAGTCAATCAGCTAGACGAATTGCCACTCGATCAACGCCTGCCGCTGCTCGACGCCCCCACGCTACCTTTCGACGGGATGAACGAGCGCGGCCTGGTGGTCGGTATGGCGGCTGTACCGGACGGCAACGTGCGGCCTGATCCCGGCAAAGAGACGATTGATTCATTGCAGGTGATGCGCAAAATGTTAGATCAGTCCAGCACGGTGGATGAGGCGGTGGCCGTTCTGCAACAGTACAACATCGAGTGGGGCAGTGGCCCGCCGCTGCATTACCTCATCGCGGATCGATCGGGACAGTCAGCGCTGGTGGAGTTCTATCAGGGCAAGATTCAGATCATTCACACGGATAGACCCTGGCACCTGGCGACCAACTTTTTAGTGAGTTCCGTCGGTGAAAGCACCGCGGGGCAATGTCCGCGCTACGACAAGATCGATCAGCGGCTTTCAACCACGGCCGGCAGCCTCGATAGCGGAGAGGCTCTGCGGTTGTTACGAGATGTGTCACAAACCAACACGCAATGGTCCATCGTGTATGGAATGAGCACGGGTGAAGTCACGGTGACGATGGGACGGGAGTACAGTCGCACGCATACTTTCCAGCTGGCTCTCAACGACTGATGCTTCTGCCTGATCAACAAGCCGTCGGACGTGACACTGGCCAGGTATCGAATTCACTAGATGCCCGTTTGTCGCATGCGAGTATAATTAGGCGAGGATCGGCACGACTATGCCACTCGTCTATGTCGGCACTGGCTGGTTCATCGGGATTGCTCTCGCTTCGGCACTTCGCCTGCCGATTGAATTTCTGTTCCCTGCGGTTCTCGTTCCGATTGCTGGACTCTTCCTCTGGCGGCATGAACACCGCGCACGGCACAACGACAAAAGTCAGATCGGCTTCCACAGTGCCGCGCGCCTGATAAGCACAGTCGCCCAGCAGGCAGCTGACGGTCAAAATGTAATCCTCGCCTGGTGTGACACGGTATAACAGCGGCTCGCGTCCACTGCTGGTCGATCTGATCACCCGGATGCTGCCAGACGTTACCATCACATACGAAGAACACGCATCTCCCTCGTCAAATGCGATACTCCCATTAGATCTGCACAGGTACTGCCCTTCGCTGATCACTTTCTGCTACAGCTGCGGCGGCAGACATCGCAATACGGAAAAAGCTGCCCATAACTCAGCTTGCTGATTCGCGTCTAGCACGTTACAACCTCCCAAGATATACGTGAGAAGATCTGCTTCGACATTAAAGGCGCAGCCGTGCGCAAAAAGTCAGAGGGGCGCATCCAGTGACAATGAAATTGGGTAGCCCGATCGCGCTGCCCGATAGATCGCCTCGACCACCTCAACGCTGCGGCGGCCTTCGATTCCGTCAATCAAGGGGCGGCGCCCCTGCCGAATCGCTTCCGCGAAATCTTGAAACACGGCCGCATGCCCCGCCGCCGTGATGTCCATGGGATTAGCCGCGCCGCTGCTGATGTCGGCTTCCAGCATGTGATCCTCGTGCGGGTCGAGCAAATGCCATTCCAGTCGACCCTCACCCTTGTGATAGATCGCGCTGCCCCGCGTACCATACACTTCCAGTCGTTCGGCATAACCGGGATACGCCGCTGTCGTCGCCTGAATCAACCCTAATCGATTGTCGGCATATTCCAAAGTAGCGATGGCCCCATCTTCCACCTCGATGGTGTGATTCAACGTTCGCGTTTGCGCCGCAATCCGATCGGGCATACCCGTCAACCACAGCAGCAGATCGATGGCGTGAATGGCTTGATTGATCAGAACGCCGCCGCCTTCGTGTTCCCAAGTGCCGCGCCATGGCCCGCTGCGATAGTAATCATCGCTGCGATACCAGATCGTGTTGGCGCTGTTCCAGACGAGGCGGCCCAGCGTTCCTTCATCGATCAGGCGCTTGAGCTGCAGCGATAACGGCTCGAAGCGCGATTGGAAGACCACGCCCAGCGTCACCCCTGCCTGATCGCAAGCCGCGATCATCGCGTCGCATTCGGCGGCGGTGCGGGCCATGGGCTTTTCGCACAGCACATGCTTGCCAGCCTCAGCGGCCGCAATCGTCATCCACGCATGGAGGTCGTGCGGGGTACAGACCGCCACGACGTCAACGTCGGGCCGCTGGAGCAGCTCCAGATAATCGGATTGCCAGACACCGCCGTATTTCTCCGCAAATGCCTGCCCGCGTTCGGCGTTGCGCGTCACGACTGCCACTAACTCGGTCTCAGGCACGGCCTGAATCGCTCGCGCATGCAGGGGCGCAATGTTTCCAACCCCGATGATGCCATAGTGTAATTTTCTCATCGTGACATCCATCACAAATGTATTGACTTTTTTCTGAAAGTAAGTATACTATTTCATGAAAATTCGTGCAAATTTCAGCAATCCTTTCAGAAAGACGTGACGATGAGCACTAAACAGGCTCAAACCAGTCTCGTTGAGGTAGCGCAGCGGGCCGGTGTTTCTCCTTCGACGGTCTCCCGCGTGCTGAATAACACTGCTCCTGTCAGTGATGATGTGCGTAAGCAGGTGATGCGCGCTTCCGAGGAGTTGGGCTATCGGCATGTGCCGCACCGCTCCGTGAAGACGCCCCCCATCAGTTCCATCGCGCTATTGATCCCCGATATTCTCAATCCGTTCTTTGCCGAGATCGTCCGCGGCGTACAGGACGAAAGCGCCGACGAGTATATGCCGTTGTTGATGGATACGGCGGAAGACTTGCAACGTGAGAAGCAGTATTTTCGGCTGCTGACCACGCAACCGGTGAGCGGCGTGATCGTCGGCGGATCGCGCATCGCATCAGAGGAACTGGCGGCCGCTATCAGTCACCAGAAGATTCCGATGGTGGTGCTCAATCGCCCGGTGCGCCAACCGCATGTGGCCTGTCTGATGGTGGATTTTCAAGTTGCCACACATCGCGCCGTGACACATCTGCTCGATCTGAATCATACGCGCATCGCATACCTCGCCGGCCCGCTGCAGTCCGAGGCGTCACAGGCCCGCAAACGCGGCATTGAGATCGGGTTAGAGGAAGCGGGACTGCCGTTCGGTGCCGAGCTGTGTCCGGTGAGTTTCCCCGGCGTCGACGGCGGTTTTCAGGCGATGAGCGCCCTGCTTACGCTGCCGGCCTCTGAACGCCCGACCGCCGTAGTTGCCTACAACGATCTGATGGCGCTGGGCGCGCTGCACGCCATTCGGGTGCACCACTTGCGTGTGCCGGAAGACATTTCGGTGATCGGCATCGACGACATCTCGATGGCCGCACATACCAATCCGCCGCTCACCACCATCGCGCAACCCAAGTATCGCATGGGCCGCGTAGCGATGCGGATCCTGCGCCAGATGATGCAAGGCCAACCGCCACCCGAAGATGGTTACACCCTGATGGAAAGTCCGCTCATCGTGCGCGAATCGACCGGCCCGGCTCCAGTTAATAACGCAAACGGAGATCGCCGATGAATCCCTGGGAACGCTTTGCCGTTGTTGCGCGAGGAGGGCAAGCCGATCGGATCCCCGTGGCCCTCATCGTGGATAGCCCGTGGCTGCCCAATTATGCCGGCATCAATACGCTTGATTTCTTTTTGCGCGAAGATGAATGGCTGCGCATCTATCTCGGCTTGAACACGCGCTTCCCGGAAGTCGCGTGGATTCCCGGTTACTGGATCGAATATGGCATGGCTGCGGAACCGTCGGCGTTTGGCGCGCGCATCATGTGGCATCATGATCAGCCGCCCGCGATCGAACCGGTACGTGGCGGACTGCGCGTGCTGGCCGACATCGAACCGCCCGATCCGCAGCAGCACGGCCTGATGCCGCTCATCTTGCAGCGCTATCTGGACGCTGAAAAACGCTTGCTGCCGGAAGGTGAATCGATCAAGATGGTGGCCGCACGCGGGCCGTTTGCAGTGGCGGGCTGGCTGCTGGGCATCACCGATTTGCTGATCGCCATGAAGAAAGAGCCGGAAGCCGTGCAGCGTTTGCTCGACACGTTGACTACGACCATCATCCGCTGGCTGCGCGCCCAACTCGATGTGCTGCGCGCGCCTGAAGGCGTGTTGGTGTTGGACGACATCGTGGGGATGCTGTCACCGAAGTTGTTCGAGCAATTCGCGCGGCCGATAATGACACGCCTGTTTGCCGAGTTCGACGGCTTGATTAAGGTGTTTCACAACGATACACCTTGCCCGCATCTTCTCAAACCGATGAGCTCTCTCGGCTTTGACGTCTTCAATTTCAGCCACACCAGCGACATTGCCGAAGTGCAGAAACAGATGCCCGATGTCGTTCTGATGGGCAACGTGCCCCCGCTCGACCTGATGGTTCGCGGCACGCCCGATCAGGTGAGCAGCTGGGCCCGATCGTGTATTGAGAAAACCGCCGGGCGCGGCTTGATTCTATCGGCAGGCGGAGGTGTCAGTCCCGACACACCGCCGGAAATGATCGATGCACTAGCAGGGGCGCTGCATTCGCACGAGCAAGCCTCATCAGCCGGGTAGCTATGGCGAATGCAGCGCCCCTACTCACCGGAATGGAGATCATGACCCGTTACGTTTTCAGCACCGCCGACACCATTCGCTATCGCTATCCGACGCACGTGAACGATCTGGTGCTCGATCGGACCGAAGCAACGACGACGGAAGTCTTCATCGTCGTGCTGGAGCCGGGCGAAGCGCCGCCGCTGCATCAACACGACGACACCGAGCAGATCTTCTACATCATGGCAGGCGCGGGCACGTTAACGATTGGCGATCCGGCACAGCAATTCGACGTGAAGCCCGGCGACGTGGTGCGGATTCCGCCGCACACACTGCATTCCATTAAGTGCGAGGGCGCAGCGACGCTGCGCTATCTCAGCGTTGATGCGTTCGTCGGCGAGAAGCCGGCCGCCGAACCCACGTGGGACAGTCATGTGCAGACGCTGTGCGATCGCTTTGGCTGGGATTTCCAGCAAGTAAAGCAAACAACTTGATTGCGGGAAAAAACAAAGAGGAGAAAGGAGGCGCCCACGCCCGATCGTTTTGTTGACATCCGCCCGTTAAGTGAATCGACCCGATCGCTTTAACTAATGTCACACCAAGGAGCGCAGAGATGAAACACAATGTGTATCGTTTGTTTGCCGCCCTCGTGATTGTCGCCCTGTTCGTCGGGGCCTGCACGCCGCCGCCCACCCCGGCCCCGGCCGCGCAGCCGACGGCGGAGCAGAAGCCCGCTGAGGTCAAGCCGACCGAAAAACCGGCCGAAGTCAAACCGACCGAACCGCCTGCCCCAACGGCTGCGCCTGCTTCAAAGTACAACGAAGCCCCGCTGTTGGCCGATCAGGTGAAAGCCGGTACGTTGCCTGCCATTGAAGAACGTCTGCCCAAAGAGCCGCTGGTGGTCGAAGGTGCGGAAGGTGTGGGCAAATATGGCGGCACATGGCGGCGCGGCTTCACTGGCCCGTCCGACTACAACGGCTACGTCCGCGTGGTGTATGACAGCCTCGTGCGCTTTTCGCCCGACGGCACCAAAGTCGAGCCGAAGGTCGCGCTGGGCTGGGAGAATTCTCCCGACTTCAAAGAGTGGACCGTCAAGCTGCGCGAAGGCGCCAAATGGTCAGACGGCGAGCCCTTCACCGCTGATGACATCCTGTTCTGGTACAACGACGTGCTGTTGAACAAAGACATCACACCGTCGCTGCCCAAATGGATGAAGAACAAAGACGGCTCGGTGGCCAAGGTCGAGAAAGTCAACGACTACGCCGTAAAGTTCACGTATGCCGAACCCAACACGCTGTTCCTGTACGAGCTGGCCAACAAAGACGGCGGCGATCGCACCTATGCCGCGTTCCTGCCCGCTCACTACCTGAAGCAATTCCATCCCAAGTATGGCGATCAAGCCGCCATCGACAAGCTGGTGGCCGATGCCAAATTCAAGACGTGGGTCGAGCTGTTTGCCAGCAAGAACGCGCCCTTTGAAAATCCCGATCGGCCCACCATGGCCGCCTGGTATCCCACCAGTCGCATCAGCGATCAGGTCTTCACGCTGAAGCGCAATCCGTATTACGTGGGTGTGGACACTGCCGGGAACCAACTGCCCTACATCGACGAGGTGCGCTTCACGTTCTTCGCCGATACCCAGGCGCTGAATCTGGCCGCCATCGCGGGAGAGCTGGACATGCAGGACCGGCACGTCAACCTGATGAACTACCCCGTATTGAAAGAGAATGAAGAAAAGGAAAATTACCACGTCATCACCTGGCCGGACTTCGGCGGATCTGACGCCGTGGTCATGTTCAATCAGACCTACCAGAAAGATCCCGAGCTGGGCAAGCTGATGCAGAACCGCGATTTCCGCATCGCCCTGTCGCATGCGATCGATCGCTCGCAAATTCAGGAATCGGCTTTCCTGGGCCTGGGCGAGCCGCGCAATGCCGTGGCGGCGCCGTGGCATCCGTACTTCCCCGGTGACGAAGTCGCCAAGAAGAATACTGATTTCGATCAGGCGAAAGCCAACGAGATGCTGGACGCGATCGGGCTGGACAAGAAGAACGCCGAAGGCTATCGCCTTTATCCGGGCACTGACAAACCGGTTACGATCGAAATCTCAGTCGTGCCGGCTTTTGGCCCGTGGCCCGATGTGGCGCAGCTGGTGGCCAAGAACTGGGAAGAGGTCGGCGTCAAGACCATCGTGCAAGTGCGCGAACGAGCGCTGCACTTCCAGATGCGCGACAGCAATGACATCCAGACCGAAATCTGGAATGAAGACACGGGCGGCTTCCCGTTTACGGGCGCACCCAAGTACGATCCGCGCACCAATCCCGGCCTCTCGTTAGCGCCGCTGGTTCGCCAGTGGTACGCGACCGGCGGCAAGGAAGGCGTAGAGCCGACGCCCGAATTGAAAAAGATCGTCGAGCTGATCGACAAAGCCAAGACGGTCGGGCCGGACGAGCAGATCGCGATCGCCAAAGAGCTCTACGGGCTATGGGTCGATCAGGCTTACGAAGCCAGTATCATCGGCCTGACGCCGATGGTGCAGGGCGTGGTAGTGGTAAACGATAAGCTGCACAACATTCCGCCCACGCTGGGCAATGACTGGCCGCTGCGCACGCCGGGCAACTCTCGCACCGAGACGTTCTACTTCGAGCAGTAACGCATTTCGCTTCGACGTAGGGGCGGGTCTCGCGCCCGCCCCTACCACCTGAGATCGACAGGAGGATACCCAGTGCTACGCTTCACGCTCCAACGGCTGATTCTGTTGCCCGTGCTGCTCTTCCTGTTTTCGATCATCGTCTTCGTTTTGATCCAGGCCCCGCCCGGCGATTTTCTGGACAGCTATATCGCCACGCTGGCTTCGTCGGGATCATCGGTGGACGCAGAACAGATCGAGGCGCTGAAAGAACAGTTCGGTCTCGATCAACCCATTCACGTTCAATATCTGCTCTGGGTCCAAAACATCCTGCGCGGCGATCTGGGTCTATCGCTGGAATATCAACGCTCGAATAACGAATTGATCAACGAACGGCTAGGTTATACGATCGTGCTGGCGCTGTTCGCCTTTGTTTTCACCTGGGTTGTCGCTATACCGGCCGGCATCCTGTGCGCCATGCATCCGCATTCATTTATAGATTACTTTTTCTCAGTATTGAACTATATCGGCGTGGCCATTCCCAACTTCCTGCTGGCCTTGATCTTAATGTGGGTGGCTTACTCGACCTTTGGCCTCAGTGTGACCGGCCTGTTTTCGCCGGAATACGTCGATGCGCCGTGGAGCCTGGCTAAATGGGGTAATATGCTCAGCCACATCTGGGTGCCCATGGTCGTGATCGGTATTGCAGGCACAGCGCGCCTGACGCGCATCATGCGCGCCAATTTGCTGGACGAGCTCAATAAACCGTATGTCGTGACCGCGCGGGCCAAGGGCCTTTCGGAATGGCGGCTGGTCATGAAATATCCGGTGCGGTTGGCGCTCAATCCGCTGGTCAGCACCGTCGGGTGGTATCTGCCGCAGTTGTTCTCCGGCAGCCTCATCGTCGCGACGGTGATGAGTCTCCCCAACATCGGGCCGCTGCTCTTGCGCGCACTGCAAAGCCAGGACATGTATCTGGCCGGCAGCATCCTGTTGATCTATTGTGCGTTGACCATCATCGGCACACTAATCTCTGACGTCTTGCTGGCCGTGCTGGATCCGCGCATCCGCACGGGAGGGGCACGAGCATGAGCGCGCAAGAAGCCGTGAGCGTTACTCCTACCTCCAAGAAGAAAGACAGCGAAGAGCGCATCTCCGTTGCCTCGAACTGGACCTTGATCTGGTGGCGCTTCAAGAAGCACCGCCTGGCCGTGATCTGCACCGGTGTCCTGATCGTGCTGTACCTGGTCGTCCTGGTGCCTGACTTCTTCGCGACTGAATTGCCGGAAAACTCCGATGCGAAGCAAGCCTTTATCCCACCCCGACCGTTGCATCTCTTCGATGAAGGCCGCCTGGCCCCGTGGGTGCCCGGTGTTGTCGGGAAACGCAATCCCACGACGCTGCGCATGGAATGGCAAGTCGATCCCAACGTCAAGATTCCGGTGCAATTCTTGGCGCCCGGATTTCCTTATAAAATTCTGGGAGTGATTCCAACCAACATCCATCTTGCTCAACCCGCGTCGGGCGATCCCGACGATCGTCTGGGCTTCCTGGGAACCGATCGGTTGGGGCGCGACGAATGGTCGCGCTTGATGCACGGCACGCGCACGTCGATGACGATCGGTATCATTGCCGTGATTTTGACCACCATCCTTGGGGTGGTGCTGGGCGGCATCTCCGGTTATTTCGGCGGCCCGATCGATGTACTCATCCAGCGCACGATTGAGCTATTGCAGTCGTTGCCCACCATTCCCATCTGGCTGGCGCTGACCGCCGCCCTGCCGCGCGACTGGCGGCCCGAGCAAGTCTTCTTCGCCATCACGATCATCCTCGCGCTGATCGGCTGGACGACACTGGCGCGCGAAGTGCGCGGCCGCTTCCTGTCGCTGCGTGAAGAAGACTTTGTGCTGGCCGCCGAGCTGGCCGGGTGCAGCCGCTGGCGCATCATCATGCGGCATATGGTGCCCACGTTCAGCAGTCACATCATCGCCACCGCGACACTGGCGATCCCGGTATTGATCGTCAGTGAAACCTCGCTGAGTTTTCTGGGACTGGGCCTGCGGCCGCCCGCCATCAGTTGGGGTGTGCTCTTGCAGGAAGCCCAGAATATCCAGACCATTGCGCAAGCACCGTGGTTGCTCAGTCCCGGCATCCTCGTGGTGATCGCTGTGCTGGCATTTAATCTCGTCGGCGATGGCCTGCGCGATGCGGCTGATCCGTACAGTCATTGATGAGGCGGGTCATTGCGAGCCGCGCGGCGGCGAAGCAATCTCCTTCTCGTTGGAATAAGATTGCTTTGTTGGTCCACGGCTTCTTCGCAATGACGGCCATTGAAAGATCGATCGAATGAACGACCAATCACCGTTACTCTCGGTTAAGGATCTCAAAGCTTACTTCCACCTCGACGAAGGCATCGTCAAGGCCGTCGATGGCGTGACCTTCGAGGTGCGCCCCGGCGAAGTGCTGGGCATCGTCGGTGAAAGCGGCTGCGGCAAGAGCGTCACCATGAAAGCGATCTTGCGCATTCTGGAACCGCCCGGCAAGATCGAAAACGGCGAAATCATCTGGAACCGCACGGTGTCCGCGCAGAATAACTCGACCGTTGAAGAGACGATCAATCTGACCAAGCTCGATCCGCACGGCAAAGCGATGCGCGCGATTCGCGGCGCGGAGATCGCGCTGATCCCGCAGGAACCGATGTCGGCGTTCAGCCCGGTCCACACGATCGGCAATCAGCTCATCGAAGCGATCATGCTCCATCGGACGACGAACAAACGCGAGGCCCGCCAGATCGCGATCGATCTCCTGCGCGACGTCGGCATCCCGATGCCCGCAGAGCGCCTCACCGCGTATTCGTGGCAGCTCAGCGGCGGCTTGCGCCAGCGCGCTATCATCGCCATGGCGCTGTCGTGCAATCCACGCCTGCTCATCGCCGACGAACCGACGACGGCGGTGGATGTGACCACGCAGGCACAAGTCCTGCGCCTGCTGCGCGAATTGCAAGCGAAACGGAATGCCGCGATTATTTTCATCACGCACGATCTGGGTGTCATCGCGCAGGTGGCCGATTACGTGGTGGTGATGTACCTGGGCCTCGTGATGGAACAGGGGCCGGTGGACGACATCTTCCACGCACCCAAACATCCGTACACGCAGGCGCTGCTGCGATCGATCCCCAGCGTCCACTCGACGCCGCGCGAAGAACTGCCCACCATCAGCGGATCGATCCCGCATCCGTTCAATAAGCCGCGCGGCTGTCCGTTTCATCCGCGCTGTGAGCGGGCCATAGAAGGCCGCTGCGATCAGCGGACGCCCGCTTTGCAGCCGGTGGGCGATCGGCAGTTAGCCAGCTGTTTCCTGTATCATGATGTGGAGCGATCATCGTGACCGACACGCCTTCATCGCCAGTAACGCCGCTGCTCGACGTGAAGCATCTACGCAAATATTTTCCGATCGTCTCGGGCGATTTTCGGCGCAAAGTGACCGGCAACGTCCGCGCCGTCGACGATGTGAGTTTCTTCATCAACGAGGGCGAGACACTGGGCCTGGTAGGCGAGAGCGGCTGTGGCAAGACCACCGCTTCGCGCTGTGTGCTGCGCGCTTACGTTCCCACCGGCGGCGAAATGCTGTTCCGCAACGCCGACGGATCGATCGTCGATCTGGCGACGTTATCCCGCGCCGGGCTGAAACCGATCCGATCGCAAATCCAGATGATCTTTCAAGACCCTTACGCGTCGCTCAATCCGCGCATGACGTTGTTCGACATCGTGGGTGAGCCATTGTTGATGAACGGCATGAAAGATCGCAAACAGCGCACGGAGCGTGTGGCCGAATTGCTCAAGCTGGTTGGCCTGCGTCCCGAATTTTTGCAGCGTTTCCCGCACGCCTTTAGCGGCGGACAGCGCCAGCGCATCGGCATTGCGCGCGCCCTCGCGTCTTCGCCTCGGCTGGTGGTGGCCGACGAGCCGGTGTCCGCACTGGACGTTTCGGTGCAGGCGCAAATTCTCAATCTGCTGCTGGAACTGCAAAACGAATTGCACCTGACCTATCTGTTTGTTGCGCACAATCTCAGCGTGGTCAAACATATCTGCGATCGCGTGACCGTCATGTACGTGGGTAAGATCGTCGAGACGGCCGAAACGCAGGAACTGTTCCGCGCGCCTCGGCATCCCTACGCGGCCGCGTTGATGCTGGCCGTGCCCGTGGCCGATCCGCGCGTGAAGTCGGGCGATGTCGAACTGAAAGGCGATGTGCCCAGTCCCGCCAATCCGCCACCGGGCTGTTACTTCCATCCGCGCTGCCCGTTTGCGATCGATCGCTGCAAGGTCGACGCGCCGGAATATCGTGAGATTACACCCGGCCATTTTGTCAGCTGTCATCGCGCCGATGAATTGGAGCTAGCCGGAGTAGCCACGTAGATCATCACATGAACATCATCTTTCTCCTGCCCGATCAGCTGCGCCCCGACTTTCTCGGTTGCTACGGGGCGCGCTTCATCTCAACACCCCACATCAACGCGTTGAGTGAGCGCGGCGTGATCTATCGACGCGCAGTTTCACCCTCGCCGCTGTGCGTGCCTGCGCGCGCTTCACTGTTGACGGGCCTGAACAGCATGCAGCACGGCGTGATCGAAAACACCAGCTGGCTGCGTCCCGATCGCGCCGCGTGCGGCATCGAGACGTGGCCGGAGATGCTGACGGCCGCGGGTTATCACACGGAAGCTATCGGCAAGATGCATTTCTATCCGTGGGACAAGCGCGAGGGTTTCGCGCACCGGGTGATTGCCGAAGACAAGCGGCACATCCACATTCGCGACGATTACGCCGAGTATCTGGCAGCGCACGACTTGCGCAAATATCACGGCAACGAGCACGACGGCTACTTCGAGAACAAAGGCGCGATCATCAGCCAGATTCCGGCGGAACATCAAGTCGATAAATGGGTGGCCGATCGGACGTGCGAATTCATTGAGAATTACAGCGGAAATCAGCCCTTTGCGCTGATGGTTGGTTTTCCCGGCCCGCACTGTCCGTACGATCCGCCGAGTGAGTTGGCTAATCTCTATCGGCCGGAAGACATGCCCGACAGTATTCCAGCGACCGATGACAGTCGCTTATTCCGCGAGCTGGTCATCGGCATGAACAAGCGTCCGTGGAATCAAGTCGATTACACGGACTTTCAAGATCACCACAAGCGCCAGATTCGTGCGCACTACGCGGCGCTGGTGCATCAGATCGATCAGGGTGTAGGCCGCATCGTCGCAACGTTGAACGCCAGCCCCTTCCGCGACGATACCGTCATTATCTTTGCGTCCGATCACGGCGACTTCCTCGGCGATTTCGATCTGATCGGCAAGCACCTGTTCTACGAACCGAGCATCCGCGTGCCGCTCATAATCAAACTACCTCGCGCTCAAACAACCCGATCGGTTGACTCCCTCGTCTCGCTCACTGATGTGACGGCGACGATCGTCGCGCTGGCGGGCGTGGATCGATCGGGCTGGGGTGATTCGATCGGGCTGCCCGAGTTAGGTCTGCCCCAAATCCGATCGCGTGGTCACGTTTTTGGCGCGACTGAATTCGGCCTGATGGTCATCGCCGACGAATGGAAGTTGTGCCGCTACAAGAACGGCCACGTCTCGCTCTACAACCTGATCGACGATCCGCACGAACAGCACAATCGTGCTGATCAGACGCATACTTTGAATGAAATCCAGCGCCTCGACGCCATCTTACAGCGCGATCTGATCGACGCGCTCATGATCGCCAATGGCGACAAGTTCGTGGAGAAGTCGCGCTATCAGGGGCGCGGCGAGTTTGGTCAACGCGGCTGGCAGCGGCCCTATCCGGCCAGTCTGGCGGAGAGAAATTAATCATGGCAACCTTCAACGTTACGCTCAAAGATGCGCAAGCGCTGCCCGTCATGCCAATCGATCCACAGCAGTTTGATCTGGCTCGATACGAAACGTTTGCCGCCGAAGCCGATCAGCGTTACGCCGCTTTCATGAGCAAGCCCAGCGGCCTTGCCGTGTGGCAGCGGGTGCGCGCGGGCGAGGTCTTCCGTGACGCCTGCCGCGACATGCGCGAGTCACTGCGGCTGCAACTTGGCGGCTTGCACAAGTCATTGGATTACGCCACTGATGCGCCGACTTACCTTGAGCCGTGGTACGGCATCGGCACCACAGCCTCGGCCTTTGGCGGCGAGTACGATTGGTTCGAGGGACAAGCACCGGCGGTGCGGCCGCTCTACAAAACGCTCAACGATGTGCCGCCGCTCGTACCGCGCGATTTCGATCAGGTTCCGATCATGCGTTACACATTGGACACGATCGAGTATTTCCTCGATCAGACGCAGGGGCGTGTGCCCCTCTCATGGAGCGATCTGCAAGCGCCGCTCAACGTGGCGACGGAACTGATCGACACGAGCGCCTTCTTCACCGGCATGGTCGATCGGGCCGATCGGGTACGGGACATTCTAGCGGCTATCACCGAGGTCGTCATCCGTTTTACGCAGCAGCAGAGTGACTTGATCGGTGATCGATTGGCGCGGCCCGGGCACGGCTTTGCCAGTTCGCGCTCAGGCACAGGCGTCGGCCTGAGCACCGACAATCTGGTGATGATCTCGCCCAAGATGTACGAGAAATTCTGCGTCGCCGACAATCGCAAGATCGGCGCGGCGTTTGGCGGCATAGCGATCCATTCGTGCGGCGATTACGCGCGCTGGCTTCCGGCGTTGAAGAAGATCGACAACCTGCTCATGGTCGATGCCGCGTTCAGCCCGCAGACCGATCCCGATCCCAACACGCCTGAAGCATTTCGGGACGCCTTCGTGAACACCGGCATCATCGTCCACGCGCGGATGGTAGGTGATCCCGACGAAGTGCTGACGCTGGCGAAACGCCTGTGGACGCCGGGCTTGAAATTGATCATCGTGACCTATGTGCCTGACCCGGTCGCGCAACAGCGGCTCTATCACGACCTGCATACCCTGACAACCTAAGCGGCATTGCGAGGAGCGCAGCGGAGTCGAAGGATAGCGACGAAGCAATCTCGTGTCGATCGAAATGAGATTGCTGGGGCGAAAAGCGCTCGCACTGACGAAATCCATCAAGATGAAAGGAACACCCTCATGGATGAACGATTGCAGAAGATTTACGACAGCGTGCTGAACGGCGAAATGGATGAAGTCGCGGCCTATGTTCAGGCAGCGCTCGACGCCGCGATCGATCCGGGTGTCATTTTGAATGAAGGCATGATCAGCGCCATGCAGGAAGTGGGCCGCCTGTTTGAAGAAGGCGAATACTTCGTGCCGGAAATGTTGATCTCCGCGCGCGCCATGCAGACCGGGCTGGCGCTGCTGAAGCCGCATCTGGTGCAGGCCAACGTGCAATCGTCGGGCAAGGTCATCGTCGGCACGGTGAAAGGCGATCTGCACGACATTGGCAAGAATCTCGTCGCCATGATGCTGGAAGGCGCGGCCTTCGAGATCGTCGATCTGGGAACGGATGTGTCGCCGGAAAAATTTGTCGAAGCCGTCAAGACCCATCAGCCTGCCATCGTCGGCCTATCGGCGCTGCTCACGACGACGATGCCCAACATGAAGACGACGATCGAGGCGTTGAAGACGGCGGGGCTGCGCGATCAGGTCAAGGTCATCATCGGCGGTGCGCCCGTTACCGATGCGTATGCGCGCGACATCGGCGCCGACGGGTTCGCGCCCGATGCCAGTCGCGCGGTGACGTTGACCAGATCATTGATCGGGTAAAGAGACAATGAATCACGCTTCCGATCGCCTGGCATTGATTAACGGGCGCATCGTGCTGCCCAAAACCATCGTCGAAGGACAGGCGATCCTGATCGAGGATGGCCGGATCGCGGCGGTGACCGATCAGGATACGATTGGATCGGATGCCCACTCGATCGATGTGGGCGGCCGCTGGATCACGCCGGGCTTGATCGACATTCACACGCATGGTGCGCTGGGGCACACGTTCAACGAACCGGCCGCAACTGCGTTCGAAACGATCTGCGCCGAGAACGCACGGCATGGTGTGACCAGCTTATGTGCCACGCTTGCGCCTGCCCCGTTACCTGATCTGATGCAGTGTTTCGAGTTCATCCGCGCGTGGCGACACAGCGGCAAAAGTGGAGCGCACGTACTCGGTACCTATCTCGAGAGTCCTTACACCAGTCCGGCGCAAAAGGGCGCGCTCGATCCGCGTTATCTGCGATCTCCTGATGATGGTTCGGCTGATGAACTGCTTGAATATGCCGATGTGCTGCACATCTTCATGCTGGCGCCGGAACTGCCGGGCGCGATCGAGTTGGTGGACAAGCTCAATCGGCTGGGCATCGTGCCTGCCGCCGGGCACAGTTCGGCGCATGATACGCACGTTCGCGCGGCGCTGGCGCACGGCCTGCGGCACGTCACACACATCTGGAGCGCCATGTCGAGCGTGGTGCGCGAAGGGCCGTGGCGCAAGCCCGGGCTGCTGGAAGCGGCGCTGGTCTTCGACGATCTCACTGTTGAGATGATCGCGGATAATAAGCATCTGCCACCCACGTTGATGAAGTTAGCTTACAAATGCATTGGCCCCGATCGGTTGTGTGTAATCTCGGATGCCACCAGCGGTGCAGGTCTGCCGGAAGGATCGCGCTTCGCTATGGGCGGCATGGAATACGAAGTGGGCGACGGCGTGGGCATGATGTTCGATCGCTCGGCGTTTGCAGGGAGCACGACCCTGCTCAATCAGATGATCCCCATCTTGATCGATGTGGTCGGCATTCCGTTGATCGAAGCGATCCGCATGGTAACGCTCACCCCGGCGCGCATCGTCGGTGTGGATAATCACAAAGGCAGCCTTGAAATAGGCAAAGACGCCGACATCGTGATTTTCAACGATGACTTCACGCCGTGGCGGGTGTTCATGGGCAACTGAGTTGCAGCCTACAACTGTGACAGGTACATCCTTCGACTACACTGCGTTCCGCTCAGAACGCTTTCGTTAAATCCTTTCTGCGCGACTCACGCGAGGAGTTTCATGAATCCAATACCACTCACAGAAACCAAATGGGGCGATCTGCTTACCAGTACCTACGCCACCAACGAAGACCTCGGCGCAGCCGCGGCCGCTGAAGCCGCACTGATCATTCAGGCGGCAATTAGCGATCGAGGTGAAGCGAACATCATCGTCGCCACGGGCAATTCGCAGCTGACGTTTCTGCAAGCCCTGCGCGTCAAGTTGCTCGACTGGTCCAAGGTCAACGTCTTTCACATGGACGAATATCTTGGCCTTGAACCAACACACCCCGCCAGTTTTCCAGCGTTTTTGCGGCGACATTTTTTAAGCAACGTCACACCCAAAGCGTTCTTCCCGGTAGTGAGTCACGGTCGTTATCCAGAAGAGGTGTGCCACGAATATGCGGCGGCATTGCGCGCTCATCCGATCGATCTCACGGCGCTCGGTATCGGCGAGAACGGGCATCTGGCCTTCAACGATCCGCCCTTTGCTGAATTCAACGATCCGGTATGGGTGAAGGTCATTCGCTTGGCGGCAGCGTCGCGGCAGCAACAGGTGGGTGAGGGACATTTCAGATCGATGGATGAAGTGCCCACGCACGCGATCACGTTGACGATCCCGGCGTTGCTGTCTGCCAAGCGCGTGCTGGCGATCGTGCCCGAAGCGCGCAAGGCCGATGCGGTGCACTGCTCGCTGCGTGGGCCGATCAGCGAAGATTGCCCTGGTTCGATCTTGCGCCGAACACCGCACGCGCATCTCTTCCTCGATCAAGCATCAGCGGCGAAGGTCATGGCATGAATTCACGTGAAAGACTACTGACTGCGCTCAATCATCAAGAACCCGATCGGATTCCGCTCGATCTGGGCAGCACGCAGGTGACGGGCATTCACGTCATCGCGTATCAGCGTCTGCGCGAGTATCTCGGCCTGCCACACGTCGCGCCACAGATTTGCGATGAAGTACAAGGGCTGGCGCTGCCCGATGATGACCTCATCGAGCAGCTGGGCATTGATGTGCGCGGCCTGTTTCCGCTGAACAGTCACAACTGGAACGTCACGGCGGTCGATGCCGGTGACAACTGGGAATATCACGACGAGTGGGGTTTGACACAGCACAAGCCCATACCCGATGGCCTGTATTTCTCCGTCGTGAAATCGCCGCTCGATCGAGCCGGGCTGACCAGCGACGAGGTGCGTGATTATGCGTGGCCGGATACGGGCGATGTGCGACGCATGGCCGGTCTGCGTGGACTGGCCGAGCGTTATCGGGCGCAGGGGCAGGCCGTGATGATCAAGGGCGTGCTGGCCGGTGTCTTTGAGATGAGTCAGCGTGTGCGCGGCATGCAAAACCTCATGATCGATCTGGCGTCCAACGAAGCGCTGGCCTGCGCGTTTCTCGACAAGATGGTCGAGTTGAAGATCAAATTCTGGGAGATGGCGCTGCCGCAGTTGGGTGATCTGATCGACGTGATCAGCGAGGCCGACGATTACGGCACGCAGACTTCGCAGTTGATCTCGCCGCGCATGTTCCGTAAGATTTTCAAGCCGCGCTTGCAGGCGTTGTTCACGCGCATCCATCAACTTGCGCCACAAGCGAAATTGTTCTTCCATTCCGATGGCAACATCCGCCCCATCCTGCCTGATCTGATCGAGATCGGCATCGACATCCTCAACCCGATTCACATCACGGCGACGGGCATGGAACCGAGCGCGCTCAAACGCGACTTCGGCAAGGACGTGTGTTTCTGGGGTGGCGGCGTGGAGACGCAGAGCGTGCTGCCGTTTGGCATGCCGCAGGAAGTGAAAGACAACGTGCGCCGCAACATCGACGCGCTGGCGCCGGGCGGCGGCTACGTGTTCAACACCATTCACAACATTCAGGCCGATGTGCCGCTGCAGAATATCGTCGCGATGATTGAAGCGTTGCGTGAAAAGTGAAGGGCGATGAGTGAAGTTAAGCCGGACACATTCTTACCCGTCGAACTCGTCTTCAATCCGAACTGGTGGCACCAGACGGCGGGCGTCTCGTTCGACGAACCGTTTTATCTCGATGCCGCGACGCGTATCCGCAACGACGTGATCATGCGCCGAGTACTGCATGAACGCTACGCCGCTTTGGGATTGGGTGAAGCCAATCCGCTGCCGCGCCCCGTCATCGGATCGATGCACGTCGCTGGCGGCTTCGTAATTCCCGCGTTGTTGGGCGCGCCGATTCGCTTCGACGCCGACGCCGCGCCGCAGCCGGAGCCAATGCATTTGACGGCGGAGCAAATCGATACCCTGCAACTGCCCGATTGGAAGAACCTGTGGCCGATGGCGTCGCTCATCGCCGATATGGATACGCTCGAAGCGCAGTATGGCTACGTGATCGGCGATCTCAACACCGACGGCTTGCTCAATGCAGCCTATCACTTCTACGGGCAGGATCTATTCACGGACTTTTATCACGCCCCCGATCGAGTGCGGCGCTTTCTCGGACTGATCGGTGAGTTGATTGCTGAAGTGGCGAGTTACTTTCACAGCCGCACCGGGAGTTACTCGATCGCCGTGAATCGCATGGCGGCGCATCTGACGCCGACGCCGTTTCTGCATGCCAACTGTTCCGTGCAGATGATCTCGCCCAAGAGCTATCGGGAGATGCAACTACCGATCGAGCAACAGTTGGCCGCTAAGCTTCAACCGTTCGGCATCCATCACTGCGGCGACAACTTGCAGCGTGTGGCGACGGAATACGCCAAACTGCCGCTGACTTACTGCGAAGCCGGTTGGGGATCAGACGTGGCCCGCGTGCGTGAGGTCTTGCCCGATGTCTTCCTGAATGTACGGCTGAGTCCCATCCGTATGTTGCAGGGTACGCCGCAGGAAATTGCCGCCGATACCGAGAAGGTGTTGCAAGCCGCCGGGCCGCTGGAGAAAACGGGCATGTGCTGCATCAACCTCGATCACGGCACGCCGGATGATAATCTATTTGCGATGTTTGAAGTGATTCAACGCTATCGAAGATATGGAGCATGAGCATGAAACCCGATCGCTATTTCGATCCTGATCCGACGCAGCGCGCCCTCGCGCGCGAGTTGTATGACACCGTCGCGGCGCTGCCGCTGATCTGTCCGCACGGCCACGTCGATCCGCGCCTGTTCGCCGATCCTGATTACTCTTTTGGCTCGCCCGTCGATCTCTTGATCATTCCCGATCACTACGTGTTTCGCATGTTGTACTCGCAAGGCATTGCGCTGGAAGCACTGGGTATTCCCCCCTTGCCCCAGCAGGGAGAGGGACCGGGCGTGAGAGTTGAAGCCGACCACCGCCAAATCTGGCAGACCTTTGCTGATCACTTCTATCTATTTCGCGGTACACCCACGGGCGTGTGGTTCAACGACGAGCTACGCAATATCTTCGGGGTTGAAGAAAAACTGGCGGGCGCTTCGGCGCAGCGCATTTACGATCAGATCGCGGCGAAACTGGCGACACCGGAATTCCGCCCGCGCGCCCTGTTCGAGCGTTTCAACATCGAAGTGCTATGTACCACTGACGCCGCAACCGATCCGCTGACGCACCATCAGGCCATTAACGATTCCGGTTGGCAGGGCAACATTCGGCCTACTTTCCGGCCCGATGGTGTCGTGGACCTCGCCGCGCCCGGCTGGCGCGCGAACATCGACGCGTTGAGCGCGATTAGCGGCATTCACGTCCACAACTATGCCACCTTCATTCAGGCGCTGGAGAATCGCCGCGCCTTCTTCAAGTCGCTGGGCGCCACAGCCACCGATCATGCTGCGCTCACACCTTATACACATGAACTGGCGCCGCACACTGCTGATGCGATCTTTCAGCGCGCCCTCAGCGGCGAGGCCACTGCCGACGACGCCGCGCACTTCACCGGTCACATGCTGCTGGAGATGGCGCGTATGAGCATCGAGGATGGACTGGTGATGCAGCTGCATCCCGGTTCGCGGCGCAATCACAATCAAATCATCTTCGATCACTTCGGAACCGATAAGGGCGCCGATATACCGATCGAGACGGAGTACACCCGCAACCTGCGTCCGCTGTTGAACAAGTACGGCAACGATCCGCGCCTCACGTTGATCGTTTTCACGCTCGACGAATCGGCTTATTCGCGCGAACTCGCACCGCTGGCA
>Ga0208980_10000488_pt1 | contig 22293 bp, 33 predicted proteins | sample WetSurMetagenome_3_FD_187993 | JGI IMG/M metagenome (GOLD analysis project Ga0208980, IMG submission 187993) | Wetland microbial communities from Twitchell Island in the Sacramento Delta, sample from surface sediment Aug2011 Site A1 Bulk (version 2) | ecosystem: Environmental > Aquatic > Marine... | reverse complement strand
TTCTTTGACGTTTTAGTTTTTTTTTCAGGTGTGTCGCTATTATCTTCCGCTGCTAAAGCATCAGCCAACAAGTTGTAAGTTTCACTTACAACTTTTGGAAGCTTATCTTCATCTTCTGTTTTAACTGATTCACAAGCTCTCATAAACATAGATGTCAGATCAGCATCGTTAATAGCTACAACCTTGACCTTTATTGAAGCTAAACCAGAATTGTTCAACTCCTTTGCCGCATTTATAATGTCTCCTTTTTCCATAAACTCTCCTTTATTTAATTGGTTATTAAAAAAACAAACTATATAAAACAATATTTGTACAGTAATATTATAACACAATTTAGCAGATCTGCAAGAAAATTATACATCACTTGGAACACTATCTTCTTCATCATCTTCACTATCAACAGCAATAGTTTTGACAATAATTTGTGAATCCAAAAAAACTTGCCCTAATTCTAATTGTTGAAGTACCATACATGTCTTGTATTCGTCAAACTCCCCATCCCTTTCTGCTATTAATCCGACTCTTATAATTTTATCTCTTTTTTCTTGCGGTAATTGATTTAATGACAATACACCATCAGCATGAGCAATCTTTCTAATGTCTTCTGCAGTATCTATTTGTGTTACATTTTTCTTTTTGAAACTAGCCCTGTTGCTTTGGCTTGCTGTAAAATGTAAACAATGTTTGCTACTCGAAATATTCTTCCCCATTTTCCATGTCTCATCAGATCTTTCCCTACCAGTTTGTTTTGTATCTTCAGGAGCTGTAATATCCAAATAATCTGTTATCACTACATCTGGAATAAATCCTTCTGTATATTCCAAATCATCGAGATCATATTTAATTCTTGAAAGATTAGCAGAATATGCAGGGTAAGCTATTACTCTTAAATTGCCACCATAAATATTTTTCATCCCTTTTGTTATTCCTAAAATTTCCCTCTCTTTAAACTTACCTCTTTTTTCTATCCTAAACCAACTTTCAACAACAAAATCTTTTTTGCCTCTACAAACAGTACATGGTTTATATCTAATGTCAACAGAAAATTTTGGTTTTTTACCTTGTTCATCAAGTAATCTATATGGATTAACCCTTGCTATTTTATTACAAGAATCATCTTGGTTACGCAAACAATCAAAACATGGATAAATATATTCTTTCGATTCGTCACCAAGAGCTGAAATTCTTTTATATATTCTCTTTTTCATTTTATGTGCACTCATTTCAAGAGACACATAAACTACTTTTAACTTTTCAAGCAAGGCTTGTATAGCAACTTCTTGAAGCCACCAAGTTTTTCCTTTTTTAGATGGAGCAAGAACAAACCAAAAACTATCACGTTCAAAAGATCCAATCATTTTTCCAAGGTCACCTGGAAACGAAAATAAAACATTCGATTTGTCAGCTTCATCAATGAAATACTTTTTTATTTCTTTTTCATCAAATGGGTTAATCCAATTCGACACTTGCTTTCTTACAATCTTAAATTTTTCTATTTCTTTTTCGGCATCACTTAATCTGTCTATCTCAAGATATTGATTAATATTAGTTGCAGCTATTTTTAATGTTCTTTTTCTAAAATATTCAATCGTCTTATCAAAAAGATATTCTACATTAAATGTATTGTCGGTTTCAAAATTCGATGAAAGCCTTGTAAGAAAAATAGAAATAATGTTTGCTTCTTCTTCTTTAAGATTCACTTTTTCTACAATAAAAATTTCTTGTATTTGTTTTGATGGAGCTTCTTTATATTGCTTAAAATAGGCTATACACCATGATGCTACTGTTCTTGAATATGATACAACAAAATATTTCAAATCAATAAGTGGGATCACATCTCTACAAAATTTATCTGAAACTATCAACCCCGTAATAATTTTTTCTTCTATTGCATTATCTACTTTTCGTTTTAGAATCATTATCAACCTCAAAAATTAAATCAACGTATACCCAACTCAAATTGAAATTCAACTATATTATATAATGTTGTTATGTAGCCATAATGCCACTCCTTTCCAAATATTGTGGGAATCTATAATTAAAAGTACTATCGGAAGATAACCAGCCTGGAGTAATAGTAGAACCTTTTAATGATTCATCCTTCATCATATCCATTAAAGCAGAAACTCTTTCTTCCGATGTATTTAAATCTAATAATTCAGAATTTACTTTACAAAATTCTCTAAGTTTAATTGCAGCTGTTCTAAAACAATTCTCTTGATGTACATTATATATTATTTTTTTACCTTTGCAAAAATATTGTTCAAATGCTCTTTTTATTCTTTCAGTACCTTTTGGAACTGCATCAGTTACTAATACTTCTGCTAGTTTAGGCTCTTTTTTAAAGTACTCTAAAAAAATACTACTGTTACCATTATTTGAATATGGATTGTAAATAAAATCTGATAGTTTGATTTTTTGCAAGAATTGTTTTGAGGAAGATTTTGTTGGCATGTAATTTTCATCAAATGCAGCCATATTTAATTTTATTATTGTTTGTTTTATATCATCAACAGAAAATTTCTGTTCAAGTAATCTTCCGGACAACAATCCTTTTATTCTTTGAACAGTTGTTAAAAATGATTTTGTATCAGAATTTGGTAACGAAAATTTCTCTTCTTTCCAGAATTCTAAAACTTCATTAACAATATCTGAAACAACAACATCATATTTTCTGCGAGTATTAGTAACGGGCTCCTTTGATAAGCGTTGTACTAATATATCAGAACGCCTAATCTGACCTTCTGTAAGGATTCTTCTTCGCAATGTTCTTTTTATTTCAATAGGCTTATCAGCAGAATTATCAGAAAAAACTTGTGGAACAGAACTGATGCAAGCATCAGTTCTAACTTCTATCTTCTTTAGACTTAAAGAAGTAGAAGTTAGTTTCTTATTAATATTAATATCACAGGCGGGGACGACGCCTTGGGACAAATTTTTGACTCCAGATTGTCCATCAGGATAGACAATTTGTCTATCGCTTTTATTGTCATTTTCATTTACATATTTTGTATCAGGATAGACAATTTGTCTATCGCTTTTATTGTCATTTTCATTTACATATTTTGTATTTGCAGTTAAGATTCTTTCATTAGAGGTTGTTAATATTTTATAGATAAATTTTTCTTTGATGAGTTTGTTGATTAGTCTTGAAACAGAACGTTTGTCTATATTTAGGAGTGATGCCAGAAATTCATTACTTGCTGTACAACCAATACCATTATCTAATGAATTAATAAACATCAATAGCATTTTTTCATTAGGAGATATTTCTTTATTTAATGCTATTTCAGTTGGTATTACAATCCATGTACTGAATTTATTTCTTGAATCATTATATTTTTCTTCAGTTGCTTCTTTTAATTTAAGTATAGACTTATCTATCATATAACCCCCATGATATAGAAACACAAAATCCCTTTGTTGCTAGGATCAGCTTATAATTCTCATTAATAGATAGGACGATATGATAGGAAACAGATTATGTTAATGTGTTAACTAAAAACTTCCTTTCGTCATCATGGAGAGTTACAAGTCAATTCTTGGGATAAGTTTCAACTGTTAAAACTGATCCCAGCAACAAAAGGATCTTTTCTTTAATTAACACGAACAATAAAAAATTACAATATCAGTTCAACCTATTAATAATTTCATTCAACTTATCCCAAGTTCTACTATATATAAATACTTAATGCCAATTTGTAAATTTATTTTTTCAAAAAAAGTCAATTTTTTTTATTTCTTCATCACTTAATCCAGCAGGATCACCATAGTCAAGTACATATATGTCAACTGAATCTATAAAAGCTGTTAAAGCATCAGCTAACATTTCTGCTTTTCGTGTTGCATCACTATCATAAAACACAACTGCTTTTTTTATTTCTTTTGTAGCGAGCAACCCTAATTGTTCAGATGTAAAACTTGTGCCTAATGTAGCAATAGCATTATCGCCAATTCTCCATACATCAAATGGCCCTTCACAAATGATTACACGATCTTTAATTGAATCAATATTATATAAACATTGTTTTATTGGTATAATTGCTTTGTCGTTTGATAGATTTTTATATCTTTGTTGTTTCCCACTAACATCTCTTGCAACATAATTAACTAACGTTCCATGTATAAATATTGGAATGATAATTCTATATGCAAATTTACCAGTTTGAAAACAAGATAAGATTTTATATTTTGTTTTGATTTTTTCTGGATCAAAATTTCGGTCCAATAGATATGAATAATGTAAGGTAGGCAATTCGGTAGAAAAATTAGATAGGTCTATCTTTTGTGGATTATTATACGTTGGTTTAACTTTCTCTTCAACAAAAATATCTATATTATATTTATTTACTTCTTTGATAGCATCTGAATATGAACATTTAAGCAATCTCATTACTAATTGGTTCATATTACCTTTTGATCCACATATCCAACATGAATGTAGATTAGATTTAATATTTATGCCACAATGAAAAGAAGGATCTGGACAATATGGATAAGGGCAGGATATTTCAATCCAACCAGAAGTTACATTTGTACCACTAGTTTTAAATTGGATATTGTTATTTTTTAAAAATGATAATATGTCTATAGCCATCTCTATATCCAACCATTTTCTACATATACACCAAGTCTTTCAATACAATGTTCACTTAAATATTTACCAGAATCCAAAAAATCTACAATTAACATTTCTATTTTATCGATATCTATTCTTAATCCACGACCTATAGTTTGTATTAATCCAAGTTCTGATTTACCGCCACCAGCAATGAAAATAGCATTAAGTGATTTTATATTGACACCTTCTTTCCATACAGTAGTGGCGACAACTGTTAAAATTTCTTTATTAATTAATTTTTTCTTCAAAGATTCTCTTTCATCGCCACTAACTTCTCCTCTAACAAAATATACTTTCATACCTAATATTTCTGCTATTGATATAAGTCTTTCGCCATGTTCTATTTTGTTTACATAAATAAGGACACTTTTATTATCATTATTAAGTTTTCTGGCTTCATCAAGTATGATTCTATTTCGTTGACGGTAAGTTACTATTGCTTCATCATATATTTCTGAATATTTTTTTAAAATAGTTACATCTGTATTTTTTGGAACTTTTATAAGTTTTATTATTGGTTTTGCTAAGAATTTTTCCTTCATGCCATCATTGATTGTTACTTCACCAATTACTGGTCCAATAAACCCTTCCATAGCAAGCAAAGATTCTAATTTATTTGATAATGTTGCTGTTAGCCCAAATCTAATTGGAGAAAAAATAACACTAAGTAATTTAGCATATGTACCAGTAAAACTCGATATATGATGTGCTTCATCTACAAATACAACATCAAAACGATTGGAATATTCATCAATATCCATATTGGACAAACTTTGCATTGTAGCAACTACAATTCTACCTGACATATCTTTTTTTCCATCACCAACTTGTGTAACTGGGCCAAGATTAAATTTTTTCAATTCATCAATTGTTTGTTTTACTAAATCAACAGTATGACACAAAAATAAAATATTTGAATTTGTAAATGAAGACATTATACCACAGGCAATAACAGTCTTCCCAGATCCTGTAGGTGATTTCAAAACTCCACGTCCAGATAATAATGCAGTATTTATTAATTTTATTTGATCATTGCGGTAGGTTATCCCTGGTAATTCTAATGGCGGATTGAAGGCAGATTTTATTGGTTGGTTCAATATAGTTACTTCATAATTATTTTGTTCACAATATGTTTTAATTTTATCAAGATGACCAGTAAGGAAGATACCTTTGGTATCAATAATAAAGGCATCATATTCTATGCGTTCCCTACCATATGTTTTCTTTTTCCAATATTCCTTTTTATATGCAAGATCTTTCGCACATCTTATTTCTTTATGTGGGAAGATCTTGCATATAATTGGATTAATTATTTCAATTGTTACAGACTGAGACATTAGACACCATTTATTTCTTCAACATAGTTTTCAAGTTCATTAATTGCCTTATCAATAACTCTCCATTTCCAGCCTTTAGTTCGTAGAAATTTCTTTATTGATCTTTTGCCAATATTATTATATACAGGTTTTGTTAATGTTGAAAGTATTTCATTTGGTGAATTAATTACTACATCGATTATCTCTTTTGCTTCATTAGATAAAAGATCATAAATTTGTTTTTTAATCATATCTTTTTCAGGATTAGATTTAGATGGAAGTGTCATTCCAACAATATCATCTTTGCTATATATTGATAATTCTAAATACTGTATTGGTTCATATACCATAAGCATATATGCGGTAAAGAACTTCTCATCATTTGACATACTTCCACCTCCTTATAATTTTGATAGATTGTTTTGTGGAAATTTCTTTAACCAATTTTCTGAGCCAGGGCCACAATTTTCATGCCTATACAATATTTCTTTCGTATATTTATGAAAACCAACTTTCTTATATTTGCTATCTTTAAAAAATTTACAACAAACAAAACAAATATCAGGGCCTGAAACTGTTATATTGTCCCAATGATCGTTATGAGTAGTTATTTTAACTTTTCTATTGAGAACCATAGTTCAACACTCCTTATTGTTTTCTTTGTTTTGATTAAAATATAACCAATCATCAATTATTTTTTTCAATTGTCCAGAACGGGATCTTTGGTTATCTTTAGCAATTACAGTAATTCTATTTATTACATCTGACGAAACTGTTGTTGCTATTAAAAATTTTTCCTCCTGTGTCTTTGGTCTTCCTTTTTGTTTTATTAATTGCCCCATATAATTTACCTCCACAGTTATTGTTATTAAAAAATTATTATACCAAGTTTGTTAGCTGATAAAATTAACTTATACATTTGTGTTAGAATTTGTTTGACTCCGTCAACTTCAAAAGTTTTTATATTGTTTATTCTGTTTATTGTTCTCGTCCATTTTGATTTGTCTTTCCCTTTTATGTCATCTATGCCAGTAGCAAAATCTATAAAAAAATCAATATAACCATAATAATATTCTTTCAAAGCTTCTGGTGACCAATATTGAAAATCTGATCTATTGATGAAACCTTGAATAAAAAATTCCATTGGATTAATATGATACTCAAATTTAGTACCATTAAAAACAAAACTATCAATTAGTATTTGATTTTTATCCTTTGTCATTATATCTTCCTCCACATTTAGGACATTTTTCGCTTAATTGAAGTACAAAATTGCAGCAGTTCCATGTAGGTTCAAGACTATTCTCTTTGCAGTCATCACACAATTTATGGGAAACAAATTTACGATTCAATGGTTGTTTCTCACCAAGATGTTTACTGCACAAAGGACATTGAATTATCATTTACGGCCTCCTCCATTATTTGGTTTTAAAATTAATATTTTTTTTCACTATAATACAAATTATTATAAAATAAAATACTTTTTTTAAATTGTTTTTATCCGGTTATCAAATAAAAAACTTCAGATATTTTTATATTTATATAAATAATCTTCCAGTTCTTCTCCATTACATAATCCGAATGGATCTACTTCTACAATAACATTAGTGAACTTTCTTATTTTTTTACTCAAAATATAGAATTTTTCCTTAATGTCAAGTTCAGTAGTTGAAAAACTATGTGTTATTTTAAACCCTTCATTTTTTAAAGCTTCAATACTTTTAATTTGTTTCATATTAATCTCCTTGTTCTTGTATAAGTTTTTTAATTTCAGTAATGAGATTATCTATCTCATCAGCAAAATCCCCTTCACCTAAAGAACAAACTCCAGTAAATATCAATGAAGAATAAACAGCTGATTCTATTTCTGTGATATTGATTGATTTTGAAAATGAATCAGTTGCGATATTTTTATCAAATGAATCCATTAATGTTTTGCTGATATTTTTAATATCCTTTGGAATCATTATGCTTACAAGCATAGAATCTTTTTTATTAGAGTCAATCCATATTTTAGGACCTTTGTTTAAAATTAATTTAGTATAAAACAATATTATCAATTCTATTACTGTTTGCTGTACAATTTCTAGTTTCATTTTATCTCCTTTTAAATGTTTAAAAATAAGCCTTAGGATGATACTTCAAGGCTTATTTTCAAAACAAGGTTAATCGATAATTTATCCATTGAAGATATTTTGTCAGGCGAATCAAAAAAAAAAGATTATGTGGAATTATTATATTAGTCCCCGTTCTCAGCCATTACATGAGTAAGATCTAAAGATTTATTGCGTTTATTGCATTCATGATGAATTATTTTATTTAATCTTGTTAGTTCATCTTTAAGTTCTGCTATTTCTTCCTTTAAAGAAAAAATGGTTGTACGGTCTTTAGCCATTTTTTCTGCAATTGCTTCTCCAAGTTGAGTATATGATACATTGCTAATATCTACAATTTCTTTTTTTTGAACAATATTCAATAATGGTTTATTAGCAATATTTTCCCACAAAATTTGTTTACCGATCTTTACTGGATTATTATTTTTTATGACTTGTTTAAAATTTATATCACCATAAAGAAAACTTGCAATATTCCATTTCAATTTTTTAATATCAGCTTCTTTGTCATTTGGTTTTCTAATAAGGTCAACAATATCGTTAATAGTAAAAGCTTTGCCATCAAAAAGTGCTAAAGCAACAATAATTTCTTGTCTTTTCGGTGTTATGTAACCCATAATTTTTCTCCTTTGTTAATTGTTAAATATTTAATTGATGTTAATCTTCAGATATAAAAATTGGACAAGGCTCTTTTGAATTACAATCATATTCATGAGAGCATTCGGTTTGAACCGCATTAATAACTTCTTGATCCTCAAAATTTAAATAATAGCAATCACATCTTTCACATTGTTGTTCTCTTCTAGAAAATTTAAATGCCATGATTTTCTCCTTTACTTCTTTTAGTTAATAAATTATTACTTCTAATCTTCTTCCAAGCATATTGGATCAATTTTATCAATTTCTTTTATAGAAAGAACAGCTCCTCTGCAATAAAAATCTCCATGATATTCTGCATATTGTTTAGCAGCAACAATATCAGCTGCTCTAAAGTGAATAATTCTACCACCATTACTTCCATCTTCAGCACTATACATTACTTCATAATTTTTCATTAGTTTTTTCCTTTCTGAATTGTTCTCAATCCACTTTTTAGCATTTTGCTCTGAATCAAAACGTTGTTTAATATAAGTCCATTCAAAATCTGCAGGATAATCTTTAGTTGGTGTTTTTGTTATCATAAACCCTATTCTGTAACTTTTACCTTCTAATTCTTGAATAAGGCCTACCTTTTTCTTGTTTAGTTTTATATCAGTGAAATCTTTTTGTACCCATCCAAATCTGCCAGTTTTTTCATGTTTTTTAAATGTAAATCCCATAATACCTCCTATTTATAATTCAATTAAAGCATTAGTTTTTTCTCTACTTGTATTAAGAACTTTTCTTCTTAGATATTTAATTACTGGAAACATAACTGAAACTTTGTTTGATAATAATAGATCATGTGCTTGTTTTCTTGTTAATGTAATAGCATAACGTTCTTCTTCGTCTTGAATTTGTATTATCCTACGACATCTCAAACAGTCGATTGTACCTTTTCTATTAGTATATATTGTATTACCACACATACATATTATTTTGTGACTTTTTAAATTACCATAAGTATTACTTTGCATTTTCATCTCCTTTACTTCTTTTAGTTAATTCTTGTTTACATTCTTCACAAGTACATCCAAATGTTGGGTTGAATACTTTAACTATTCCAGACCAGTTATCTTCATGATATAAGTGAAGTCCTATATCATCAGTATAATAACCATAATCTACATATACCCAAATTCCATCATCATCTTTATATGCTTCTTCAATAATATTTCTATATTTTCGTAATTCTTTTGGTAAATACCCTTTGAATATTTTTTTGTTCTGTTTTTTCATTTTGTTCTTCAGGTGCTTTAATAAAAATACAGATATGACCATCAGTCCATTTTATTGGTTGTGGTCTTTCGTCTGCAAGTACTTCATGGCCGCATTTTCTACATATCCATAGTATCATATGTTTCTCCTTTGTATTTTTGACTTGCAACTAACTGATGATAGCAAGCCGGTTAGGTAAAATAATATATCTTCAACATCAAACATAAACAATTATTTATTTAATTTTAATCAAGTTCCCATACTTGTTTTAATTTTTCAAGAGAATCATATTCAGTGAGAGCTTTTGGGCAAAATTCAGATGTTGGATATGTTCCTACATACCATTTGCCATTATATCCCCCAAGATATCTGCCCCAAACATGAGCATCTGGATCCAGATCTTTCTGATCAAATTCTCCTATCTTACGAACGTGCATTCCAACAGTTTCATCATCACCGAAATCATTTCTTGATTTAGGGCTTCTTTTAATACCAAATATTTTGGAATTTAAAAGTACATCTATTAATTGTATTTTTTGCATATAGATCTCCTTTTGTTAATTTAAAGTTAAAAAATTATTGCCCTTTTGCCAGTTGTAACATATTTTTTATCGCCTGTATTGTTTTGAATAAATGGAATATTTTTTATTACTTCAGTTACTTTTTGTTTAACCTGCAAAATGTGATGGCATTCTTTTCTTTTAAATTTCCAAACTGGACAAGAACAACCATATATACCATTGCTATCAATAGCAACAATCCAAATATTTTTAGTTCCTTGGACTTCCCATCTTTTAACCCATTTATTATTTTTCATATATTGATCCTTTGTTTTAAAACATTCTAATGTGAAAATTAAATCCACATCTGTCACAATATCCTGATTCATATCCACCGTCACGGCTACAATTGCTTTCATCATGAAAATGTTTACCATGACCAAATATTCTACAAAGTATTGTACCAATAGTAGTTAAATAAATGTCTGAAATTATCGAAGTAAAAATCCATAAAAACTTCCAATGTTTTCTTCCTTCCATTTCTTCATAATAATAATACATTTTGTAATCATCAATCATTTGGCTAATAGTTTGAATTGTTTTTTTCATAATATATTCTCCTTATGTATATTGTTAATAATTAATTTTTCCTAAGATGCCATTAGTACTCCGACCTTCTAGTTGTGTACATTTGAGCTTTCATTTAATAAGGTATATCTAGAAGAGAACCTTATAAAATATATCTAATGGCATGAATGAAAAATTAAATTTTAAAATTAGAATATGATTGCTCTTTTAATTCTTTGATCCTTACTTTCTTTCATTGTTTCTATGATTTCAGTCATTTTAGTAGATATTTCTTTTCTGATTGTTTCAACTCCTTTATCGCCAGCTTTCAAATCATCTGGATCTACCTTCTCTATAATTTTAAAGCATTTGTCTACAATGATTTTCATTTCCTTATGATTGGTAATGTTCATTGCATCGAAATTCTCAGCAAAAATCTTAAGATTTTCTATACGTTTCTTATTAACAGTTTTCCCTTGTGTTATCTGATCTTCAATACCTTTTACTATTTCGAAAAAGTTGCTTGCAAGACTTGTAAGAGTTGAATCAATGAATTCTTTCATTTCATTTTTCTGTTTTTCAAGTTCAATCTTATATTGTTCATCATTAAGAACTCCTGATTCTTTGCTTGGAAGATCAATTATAAATTTCCTGCTTGCAAGATAAAATCTGGATTCAAGATCAGCTTGAGAAGGATATAAAGCTTCATCATAATATCTTCCACTTATTTTCTTCCATTCCTCTTTGTATGTTCCATAGTTATTGATAAAGTCAGTAAGAATCACATAGAACTTATCAACGCATTCATCTACTTTTTTATCCACAGTAGAAATCAATGCTTTTGGAATGAACCATACCTTGCCGAAGTCTTTGTAACGATATCCAAAACGATCACATACATTTTCTGCTTGACTTTGCGCATTCCATAATTTAGAAACATAATCTCTATCAATGAGGTTCTTCTTACCAGAAAGCACTCGTTTAGGAGCATCATCAGGAAGTTCGTTGCCTCTTACTTTTGAACTTACAGCAGACCAAGAGTGTTTAGATATTTTGTAAAATACACCAGATTCAGTAACGAGTTGTTTTTCATTCTTCACTACGCTTTTTGTTGCCATGTGTTTTCTCCTTTTTATATTTGATTAATTTTACAAATTAACTTTAAGATAATTTTTGATTCTGCATTTAATTGCTAATGGTGTTCTTCCAAATCTCTTTGCCATCAAAATATTAAACTGATTAAAATTTCGAGTTAATCTTTCATGATCTTCATCAGACCAAAATTCACCTCCACATGGAGCATTTTTAAGTGGCCGTATAATGTTTTCAAGATAAGATACTCTGTCAGATAAATTGTTATAATCTTGACATCTTGATTCATTATTTTTCTTTATACATTGAATGTTTTCGTCTACAACCTCCTGTGCTATTATTTTTACTAATTTTGTAACACTATTTGTTTTTTCTCTGTCCATTATGTTTTCTCCTTTTTGGAGGATCTTAATGATCCTCCAAATGATTATAGAATTATTAATTAATGTTTATTTGACGAAGTTTTTTTGTTGTGTCCATTGTAACTGGAGTAGATGCAGATAATGTTCTGAGTTTAGCCCATGTCCTCAATTCTTGAATTTCAGCAGACATAGTTTTGCTCAAAGGAATAATAAACCTTTTTGCATCTTCAATTGTTGTGTTCATCATTTTAGCCAACTTGCATACCTGTTCTATTTCAGCACCAGTCCAATCATCAGTATTTATAGGTTTGCCAGTAAGATTATATTTGTCCATATAGAACTTAAGTATTTCAGTACGTTCTTCTTCATTAGGCAAATCAATAAAGAAAGGTGCAACATCCCATCTTCCAGCTCTAATCCATTCAGGGGGAAGTTTGGTAATATCATTACAAGTTGCAATGATATATATTCCTTCAGGCCTTTTATCAGAAAGAAACTTAAGAAATTGTGCTGCAGATCTTTCAGTGGTTCCACCATCACCACCAATCTGATTTTTTTTCGGAAGTGCTTTTTCAATTTCATCAATGATCAGAATACAAGGAGAATTTGCTTTTATTATTTGCAGTGCTTTTCTCCAAAGGCGTTCTGTATCACCAACAATACCTCCAAACAATTCTGCCACTTCCAGTTCAATTACCAACTCTTTTGTTTCATTACCAAAGCAATAAGCACATCTAGACTTACCAGTTCCGGGGGGACCAAGCAGAATTATCCCTTTTGCCAAAGGATCTTTGTAAGACTTTGTCATCAAATCCTTTACATTTTGGTATCCTTTAAGATCTGCAAATGTCCATGGAACATTTACTATATGGAGACCAGCTGTTTTTTCAACATCAGCAGCTTTCATTAAAGCAACTGTCTTAGGTTCCATTTTACCTTTACCATCAACAACTGCATAAGCAAAAGTATTTCTGATAGATCTGAGAGTCATTCCTTTAGCTGCTTTAATAATCTCCTTTTCTTTTTCTCCGTTTGGAGTTTCAAAACCTGGTGTGCTGGATACACTATCAACGATGAAATCATACGCCTCTTTGATTTCATTTTCATCGGGTAAGGAAAACTCTATATTAAGAAATTCTTTAACAATAATATCAGGAATTGCATCTTCAATTGCTTTATCACCAGTAATTATAAAGACTTTCCTGAAATCTTCAGTAGTGTATTTTTCAAATCTATTGAGAAGAAAACTGCAGAACATTTTGTTAGGTTGACCATAATCATCTTTCAAAAACCAACCGAAGTTTTTAGCAATAACAATTGTATTTGGTTTGGAATCTTCCAGAGTGTTAAACAAAAGTGCTTCTGGATCTTTGTCTTTTTCAAAATCCCAAACTATTACTTCAAATCCATTGCCATTAAGTTGTTGAGCAGATTTAAAGATCCTCTCAATTGTTCTGTCTTGTTCATCTGTTTGTACATAAAAGAATGCATAACCAGCTTTAATTGCATTAATCAATTGCGTATTTTCCATTTATATCTCCTTTGTTTTTTCATTATTAAGAATTAAGAAATAAGTTTGAAACCAATGTTTTCTACACCAAAAACATTTCCATCTTCATCAACTATTACATCACCAACTGACATAGAAGTATGATCAGCCCCAACTGCTTTTATCAAATTTATTGCTTCACCGTTAGGACTCCATTCTTCCCCTTGCATTCTTAAAAAAACACTTTCGAGTGCTTGTTCTCCAGAAGCAAACTGCGTTCCTATAAATACATGTGTTGCAGTAACATTGCTTGGATCTGGGCTAACTTTTCGGAACATTTGTTTTTGATAGTATACAAAATATTTTTTCATTTGTTATCTCCTATATTATTCTTTTAAGTTTTGTTGAAGAAATATTTACACACATATCTTTAAAACAATCATAGCAAAATTTAAATTTTGGATGTTGTATTGCAATTCTGAGTTTGAGTTTTTTATCACATCCACGTTTCGCACATTTTTTATCAGAAAGCATATTGCTTGGATATATTTTTTTCATTGTTGTAATCTCCTTTTAATGTGTGTGTATATGATTATGATCGTGAACATGAACATGATCGTGATGGACATCAGTTCGATCATGTGTATGTCTCTCGCCACCGGCTAATTTAGTTATTTCATTAAGTAACTCATCAGCTGACATATGATTTGCAGAAGAAATCTTGTCAGTTGTAATGGAAATAACTCCATCTTCAAGGATCTCTATTTTAATTATATCTCCCATAATATTAATACCTCCTAATTTCAAATTTATTATTATTAAGATTTTTGAGGATCCACCTTTTCTTATCAACAACTTGCTCAAGAACTGTTTTAGAATATTGCTGTTTTAATTGATTAAGTTTTGATTGATTTGTTTGCATTATTTTTGCACTGCCATTAGTTAAATCCAAAGTAAAATTAATGTAGTCATTGGTTCTGATGTTTATTGTATTTCTTTTACAAACATCTACTTTGTCTTGAGTATATTTCCACCCAAGTGCATTGATAGCTTTAAAAAGCAAATCTTCATTAGCTATCTTAAATTCAACTGAAATAATATTGACTGTATAGCAAGGCATAATTATTCTCCTTTGTTATAATTTTCTTCTTCTTAAAATTGGTTCTTTAATTGGATTAATTGCATTAACTTTATTTTTGATTGATTCACAAAGTGCTATATCATCTTTGTTGTTTTGGTAAAGTTCACGTGAATCATTAGGATTCGTGGAGACCATATTGATAATTCTTCCAATCTTACCATCATTTGGCTTTCTCCATACAATAAATAAATATGGTTTTTTCTCAAAAACCCAATCATCTAAAAACATAATTATTCTCCTTTTGTTGTTTTGTTTGTGCTTAGAATCCATATTCCGAAGAATACAATAACTAATCCAATAAGATTAATAAAATTAGCTTCTTCATTCATGCAGAGTACAAAACCAAATACTATTACAAAAGATCCAAATGCCATCATAATTATTCTCCTTTTTTTTTATTCAATTATAGAATTTACAAAGTCGCAAAATTTCTTTAATTGATCAGCTCTAAAATCTACAATTTTTTTAATATTGGAAGCATTATATGATTTCGGTGTAGCAATACCCTTAATGGAAAAAAGTTTGCCATCATAAGTAGAAATTTTGAATCCATTATAAAGAAAAATTTTATTGCTGAGTTGTTGATAACGGCCTTTATGGTCAAGGCGATAGTCAGATTCAATGTTTCCAGCTGTTATACCAGGAAAATTGTTTACAATGTTAGTTATTGTTTCTTTAAGAAATGTATGATTTGCTATTTCAGTTTCTTGTTTGCGATCTAATTTTTTAATAAGTTCATTGCATTTCTTATGAAGTGATCCAGCTACATCAAATGACCCAAAATCTTTTTGAAGTTTTGAAGCATTTACATTATCATTATTTGTATAAATTCTTAACGCATGACCAATGACATGATGATTATAATGTGAAGGAGAATACAAATCAGTTCTGTAAATAGTCACATTAAAATTACCAAATTGTCTCTTTATCGAAAAATTTCCAATTAAATATTTATCTGGAGTTTCAACGAGCTGATATGTTGCTGATCCCATTTCATCTTGTTTATTAAGATCAATCTCAAGCTTTTTCCATTTTATTTTCAGCTCTTCATAATTACGTTTCTTTGTTTCTTGTGCTTTTTCATCAGCAAGACATTTACTACAAATCTTTCTAGTTTCAATATCTGATATATATTTAAAATTAACAAGTTCTGTTCCACATTTTTCACATTCGATAAGGTCTCTTACTTTCTCAAATATTTTAAGATCAATTTTTCTTTGCTCAACTTCTTCCATTTCAGCGATAAGTTTTGTTAATGCTGCTGTTTTAATTTCGACTGCTTTCATTGTATCAATACTTACTAATTGTTTTTGTTCCATGGCATTTCTCCTTTTTTTATTTTAATATTATTAAAGCATTTTTTTACCACATTTTGTACATACCCAAATAGTTTGATTATATTTTTCACTGTATTGTGCTTCCGTTCCTTTATGCATACATAGTCTTCTTATTCTTGTTAGTTCTTTTTGATCTCTTTCTTTTTTAGTTATATTTTTCATAATATTTTTCTCCTTTTATATTGTTGCTGATCTAACAATAATTAATAATTATTGGTACATCAATAACAATACATTCCGATCAAATATGTCTTCTTCAATCGGGTTCTTTAACGTCGCTTGCCAATTTTATCCACCATTTCCCATTACTGGGGTTGTAAAACATTTGCCATATCAGTGTTAGTATCTTTCCACTAATAGTTGAGCTCGCTGATGCGACGGCCTCGATGCATGATAATAAGAATCAACTTACTATCTAGCGCACGTGTCCTGCAAGCCACTACTGAGACACTCAATTTATGATGCTAACGTCGTTAACGATCTTATTGACCCTGGACTTTAGCAAAAAATACATGGGTGTGTTCCACCCACACATAATGTTATGTTAAAAAATTTGGCTTGAAATTTTTTAACTGAGTTCCTGATCTTCCAATCCGAATGCATCTTAAAAGGGAGCTTCAAATTATCCGCTTTATTTCTCAATCTGTGTTCCACATTTTCTACATTAACAGATTTTAAACATCAGCAGCCGTTCGTGTTCTGAGATTTTCAAGTTGATAGCATTTTTGCATTAGCACTTTGAAGAATTGGTTTATATATTAAATTATTTATTTTGTTAATTTATAAACCGTGGGAGAAGTGCTAACCGATTAGGTTTCCTAGGATCTCATTATCAAAGAGTTTGAGCTCTTACTGCTGCTCTGCACATGAAGTGCTCTGAACCGTTCCACCACCACCGTGAAACGGTTCTATTTTAAACCTTTTTAAAATAAAATAAATAAAAAAAATAAAAAAAAATAATATCCAACAAAATCAATAACTTAAATCAACTTTTTTTGTTTATTTTAGAAAAATAGACACATTAAAAAAACTGAATAAGTAATTGATTTTGTTGGTATTATTGATTGTTTAAAAACTGGGTAAGTAATTGATCTTGTTAGGAATGTTGTAAAAACATCAAAAAAATTACAAAAAATTAATGTTGTAAGTGTTCAATTTTATTAGTATTTTTTGATTTTAAATTAGACTATAACATATTGATCTTATTATGAAAATTGGAAATAGAATACCGAAACAACAATTTTACTCATTGTTTCGGTATGGGTAGGCTATACTTTGAAATTAAGTATAGTATTGGGATACCTTGAAATTTAAGATATACTTTTTAAAGGTTGTACAGTAAAAATCACCTGATCTGTAAATGGAAGCGTACCATAAGTCGATGAATAGTTCCCCCTTATAGTAAAGATTCTTTTTTCACTTCTTACAGCATTGTTATTGGATAGTGCTAAGTCATTCCCTGACAAAGCAATTGAAATATTATTAGCAAGTTCATTATTTGAAATACCAACAGCGTTCCTGCTATTAATAATAGTTCCATCCATATCAGTTAAAGTCCAGTTAGCATAAATAGGAACGCATGAATTTCCATTTTCATCCTCAAATGCAACATTAACTACATACGATGATTTTTCTATAGCGACTGGTGTTTTAATTGTTCCTGGCATAATTTTCCTCCTTAAGAAAAATTTATATCTGCTTCTTTAGCAGTAAAGGTTGTTGTTGGCATTTTTGCTGTAAATGTAGCAGACATTTTTAATGCTGCGAAATAACATTGTATTTCTTTCGGTAAAAATGCTGGGACAAGATCTGCATTTCCTGAAATAGTAGAAATCCCACAAAGTGCTGACATAAGCTTATGTGAATAGAGATCCAGATCATTTCCAGTAGTAATGAGAGAAATCTTATTAGCTCTAAGAATTCTATCCATTTTTAATTCAGAATTTTGACCAGTTGTTTTAATTCTTCCTGTACTGGCAAGAACAAATCTGCCTATTGCATAAGTTATATCGGCATCATTTCCTATTACTTCAATATTCCCAGTATCTGCTCTTAATATTCCAAACTTCTTTATACTATTATCATTACCATATAGTTTTTGTATTGCTGCATTAGCAGAAACTAAATAACTTTTTCTTAAAGATGTTGCAGATCCAGTAACCATAAATCTTCCAGAATCTGCTGATAATCTAAATCCTTTCTTAAGCGAACTATCTATACCAAGTAATCTAATACGTCCGGCATCAGTAGCTACTATACTATCTTTTTCAATAGCAGAAGTTGCTCCAGTTAATGTCAGAACTTTAGAATCTGCAACTTCTCTTCTATCACGTTTGAATATTGTATCAGATCCAGTTAAAGTTAATCTTTTTGAATCTGCTGGCATTATAGTATTCCCAGCTGAAGTCAAATTCGCATCTGGTGTAGTTAATGATAAAGTCTTTGAATCTGCTATTAACCTGAAACTCTTTTTTAAATTAGAAACTATTCCAGTTATTGTAAGAGTTTTAGGACTAGCAACTATATTCCGTAATCTTAAAATATTAGCATTAATACCTGATAAAATAAAAGTCTTTGAATCTGCACGAAGAAAATTAGTCTTCCTCAAACTATTATCAGGACCAGATAAAGTAATTGTTTTAGAATCAGCTGGTAAATTTAAGCCCTTTCTTAATAGTGCAGCAGAACCAGATAAAGTAAGAGTTTTAGAATCAGCAAATACTTTTCTATTTCTATTAAGTGATGCAGCATATCCAGATAAAGTAAGAGTTTTAGAATCAGCTATAACCTTGAAGCTCTTCCTAAGACTAGCATCAGAACTAGACAATGACAATATCTTGGTATTAGCGGTTAATACAAAAGACTTTTTAAGATTAGAAGCTGACCCAGATAAAGTAATGGTTTTAGAATCAGCAGTTACTTTTTGAACTCTATTAAGTGTAGCTTGATTTCCAGATAAAGTAAGGGTTTTAGAATCAGCAAATACTTTTCTATTTCTATTAAGTGATGCAGCATATCCAGATAAAGTAAGAGTTTTAGAATCAGCGACAAATATTCTATTTCTTAAGAAACTTGCATCTTTACCATTCAATACCATTGTTCCAACATCGGCTGGAACAGACTTCATCCCAGCTGGGTTCAAAGATGCTACTGACCCATCTATTCTCAAAGATTTAGTATCTGCAATCAGTCTCTTATCATGTTTAGTATTAGATACACTGCCATTAAGGGTAAGAGTTTTAGAATCAGCGATAATCTTTAAACTCTTCTTTAAATCAGAAATAGTTCCAGATATTATCAACGCTTTCGCATCTGCTGTTAATCTTAATCCTTTTCTTAAACCAGTATCTGACCCATATAATGCAAGTGTTTTAGAATCTGCTATTAATCTATAGTTCTTTTTAAGGGCACTATCAGATCCAGCAATAGTTAAGGTCTTTGATTGTGCAGTTACTTTCTGAACTCTGTTGAGAGTAGAATCAGATCCAGACAATGTCAATATCTTCGATTGTGCAGTTACTTTCTGAACTCTGTTAAGTATGGAAGCAGATCCAGACAAAGTTAATGTCTGAGAATTAGCTCTTAAGAAACTAGATTTTTTGATCTCTGCTGTAGCTCCAGAGAGGACAACTCTTACAGATTGTGCATCAATATAAGAAGATGCAGCTTTGCTAAGATTTGCATCAGTTCCTGTTAATGACAATGTAATAGAATTAGCAGGTATTAATTTATTGCTTCTGAAAGAAGAATCGTATCCAGTTAAAGTTAAGGTCTGAGAATTAGCTTGTACTTTTCTTCCTTTTAATAAACTAGATGCTGACCCAACTACAGTAAGTGTCTTTGCATCTGCAATCAATCGATAACCTTTTCTTAATCCAGTATCAGATCCAGCAATAACATCATGCGAGTTATTGGCTTGAATAAATCTATCATGCTTGGTCGTAGCATTAGAACCAGCCAAAGTTAAGAAGATTGAATTTGCGGTTATCGTTTTATTTATTGCAAGTGGACCAACAGTCCACTGGGGAGTCAATGAATTATTTAATTCATTATTCGCATATGTAACCCTGAACTTAAACACACCATTGTTGGAAGCATTTGCTGTAGCTTTAACAATCCATTCAATTTCTGTATAGTTGTTCGCACCAATATCAAGAGTTATCGGATTAGTATCATCCGAAACATTTCCAGCTTGGAAATTATTTGCAGCAGTCTTTCCAGATGGTGGAGTTAATTCCGCTGTGGTAGCATCAACTGCGTTATTAGAAACATTTTCTGAATTTGATAATCTTACATAAACATTAGAAAAGTTCCCAGTTAAATTTGCATCACTTCCAGCCAAGGTTAAAGCTTTAGAATCCGCTGTCAAGGATTTATTTGACAGTATGCTTAGATTAGCATCTGAACCAGCAATGGTTAAAGTTTTGGAGTTAGATAAAATATATTGGTTATGTATAGTATATGCATCAATACCAGCAAGAGTTAAGGTCTTAGAATTTGCTAAGACAATTTGATTGTGTCTTAAACTTACATCAATTCCAGCCAAAGTTAAAGTTTTTGAATTTGATAATATTACCTGATTTCTTCTTAAAACTGCAGCAGTTCCATCAATATGTTCATGTGAATTGTTAGAAAATATCTTTTGATTTCTTCTTAAGTCAGAAGCACTTCCAACGACAGTAGCAGTCTTGGAATTTGCTTGAACATATTGGTTGTGTCTTAAGATAGCATCAACACCATTAATATGCTCATGGGAATTATTAGCAGCTAAAGATATTCCCTTTGAGAATATAACATCAGAACCTGTCAAAGTTAGCTTGGAATTATTAGCAGAAACTAAAGAATTAAACTTTAATAATGCAGAAGTACCATCAATATGTTCATTGGAACTATTTGAAATTCCGGTAAAATTCATCCAAGATATTATAATCTGACCAACACCACCAGTACCGCCAATTTGGTTTGCATTACTACCACCAGCACCACCACCGCCAGGTTGAAATCCAACGTTACCAGTTGTAGTCGTTGTATTACCACCAGCACCACCACCGCCAGCACCATTAGCACCTCCAGCAACTGGTTTCGCAGAATTGGCCCCATCAGATCCATTCCCAGTAGTACCTCCAGCACCACCGCCAGATCCTGGATAATATGTTGAAGCCGCTCCACGTCCAGCACCATTTCCACCTTGCCATTTTACATCACCTGTACTACCAGCAATAGTTCCACCAGCAGAATTTGTTGCTGCTGTTCTTATACCACCCGCTCCAAACATAGCAACGCAAACATTAACACTACTATTAGATTGAAAATATGAATTAGTTCCTACAGTTCCATTTGCATTTGTACCACCACGATAACCTCCATTACCAACAAACAAACTATGACTATTTCCTGGCAAAACTGCATAATTATTCAATCCAGCAAAAGCACCACCAGCACCACCGCCACTACCCCTAGCAGCATTAGCACCAGCACCACCACCGCCACCTCCCCACATCTGAACATTAACTGAGTAAACTAATGGGGGTACTGTAAATGTATTCGCACCAGTTGTACTATAAGTATTTGATGCCATTTAATTGTCCACCTTTGCCCAATCAGTAAAATTATTTCCATCTGCTGCATATTGATATTGCAGTTCATAAGGTCCTGAAGCAGGATCTCCATTCGCATTGATCAACATTCTCATTTTTACGTTAACTCCTACTGGAGCGGTTATATTTGTATCCTGAGTTTGTTCTTGATAAGTTTCAGCTGACGCTTCATAAAGGGCATAAACGGCTAAAATTCTGCCAGTATATCCATCCCAACCTCCGGACGGTAAACTTGTCTGATTTGCCTTAGTATAAAGTTTATATGATGCATTGGTGTCGGCATTATTATATGTCGTCGTT